>Ga0233421_10000193_pt1 | contig 29314 bp, 31 predicted proteins | sample Watercolumn_Mata_3_FD_182725 | JGI IMG/M metagenome (GOLD analysis project Ga0233421, IMG submission 182725) | Freshwater microbial communities from Lake Matano, South Sulawesi, Indonesia - Watercolumn_Matano_2014_107_MG | ecosystem: Environmental > Aquatic > Freshwater > Lake | place... | reverse complement strand
CCGCTCTATTCTCATTAAAAATGCGACAAATGATACAATTTAGGTGTGACTAACAACCTAATAAGTAATCATTTATCGCTATGCAAAGCATATCACTGATTGAGCATGCTTGGGAACTCTATCGGTCAGGAGCCTGTCCTAAAGACATCGCTCTAAAAATTAACAAACACCGGTCGACCGTTTACCGCTGGATTAAGGGTATTAAGCTCAAAGGAATTAGGAAGTTTTTAGGGGATTACGAAAAAGCTAAAAGGGAGCGGCGACAAAAAAGAAAAACAAACTCCTTGATTAAAATCAGAATTTACGCCATCAGGAAAAAGTATCGTGATTGTTGTGGCGAAAAGATTCGATACTGGTTAAGGCGCGGTTATGGTATCATAGTATCAGTTTCAACGATCTATCGCGTTTTGGGCCAGAAGTATCATTTACGCTCAAAATGGAAACAAAATCAGGTTCGCGGACCGGTGCCGAAAGCTCACCGCGAACGCGAAGTTATCCAACACGACACGGTTGATTTCGGCGGACTTTATGCCTTCACGAGCATCGATATTTTTACCAAAGAGGCCCAGGTGGTCATCCGTCCGCATTTAGAAGCCGGTGATGGCGTCGTCGCTCTTAAGCAATAAATGTCATATTTCAAATTCTCTGAGATGATGCAACGCGACGGCGGTTCCGAATTCAAGGCCGAATGGAATCAAGAAGTGCGCGCCTACTGTAATCGGATTCGCACCGCGAGGCCTTACCGGAAAAATGAACAATCGTACATTGAATCGTTTAATCGTACCTTGAGAAAGGAATGTCTCGGCTGGATCAAGTACAAGAAAAAAGACCTTGAACGCGTACAACAGAAAGTCAATGAATTCATAGATTTCTATAACAATCGGAGGCCGCATTTATCGCTAAGCTTACAATCGCCCAAAGAGTATCTGTCGCATTTGCGATGAAAGAGACCGAGTGCTTGCATTTTTGGCGGGTTTATTATAATATTGAAACCGTTCGTATAACGAGTTCCAAGCCAGTAGCCAATAGACAATAGTTTTTTCGGTTTCCGTTTCGTCCATTGGCCGAGCACTATTGGCCATGAACTAAATTTATGGAAGAAAAATCTTTTTTTAAAAAAATAACTGAATTTTTTTCGTGGTCAAGTCCGCGAGGCAGGATACATCTTTATGTCCTGATTTTTTTTGTCATTTTTCTAATTGCCGGCGCTTTTGATCACCCGGCGCTATTTAATAAATGCGCGAATAAAATTAATGTGGTTTTTGCGCGCGTTGTCTATCTTGATCAAATAAAAATTCCGCAAATTAAGGGCACGCCTTTTCGTTTAGGCTTGGATCTTCAGGGTGGAACGCATTTGGTTTACGAAGCCGATACTTCAAAAATTCCGGCAGAAGATCGCGCCGACGCGCTTGACGGCGTGCGCGACGTTATTGAGCGGCGCGTGAACGCTTTTGGCGTTGCCGAACCGATTATCCAAACAAATAAAAGCGGCGACACCTGGCGCGTGATTGTTGAGCTTGCCGGCGTAAAAGACGTGAGCCAGGCGATAAAGATGATCGGCGAGACGCCGATTTTGGAATTTAGGGAAGAAAATCCCAATAAAAATGCGGTGCAGGAGCTTACCAAAGAACAGAAGGCGGAAATGGCGAAATATAATGCCGAGGCGCTGACGCGCGCGTGGAAAGCGATCGCCGATTTAAATAAGGGCGCGGATTTCGCCGAACTCGCGAAAAAGATAAGCGATGACGCGGGCAGCGCCGAGCTTGGCGGAGATCTCGGGTGGTTTGCAACCGGCACAATGGTCAAGCCATTTGAAGACGCGGCGTTGAAACTTTCGGTCGGCAAGATGACAAAGTCGCCGGTAAAAAGCGACTTCGGTTATCATATTATAAAAAAAGTTGAGGAAAAAATGGTTGACAAGGACGGAAAACAGGTGTTAGAGATGCGCGCCAGCCACATTTTAATAAAGACAATGTCGGAAAAAGATTTCTTTCCGCCGCCGGAAGAATGGGCTGTAACCGGCCTTTCGGGAAAACAGCTAAAAAATTCTTCGGTTCAATTTGATCTCAATACCGGCGAGCCGACCGTTGCGCTTTCGTTTAATGACGAGGGCAAAACTTTGTTCGCCGCGATTACCGAACGAAATGTCGGAAAACCGGTGGCGATTTTTTTGGACGGACAGCCGATTTCCATTCCGCGCGTTAACGAACCGATCCGCGACGGAAACGCGATCATCAGCGGCAATTTCGGCGTTGCCGAGGCAAAACAGCTCTCCCAGCGGCTAAACGCCGGCGCGCTGCCGGTGCCGATCAATTTAGTCGGCCAGCAGACAATCGGCGCGAGCCTTGGCGCGGCGTCGGTTGAAAAGAGTTTATTCGCCGGCCTCGTCGGCTTTATTTTGGTGGCGATCTTTATGATTCTTTTTTATCGCTTGCCTGGATTTTTGGCGGTTCTCGCGCTTTCGCTTTACACGGTAATTGTTCTCGCGCTGTTTAAGCTGATTCCGGTGACAATGACCTTGGCCGGCATTGCGGGCTTTATTCTTACGCTCGGCATGGCGGTTGACGCGAATATTCTTATTTTTTCGCGCACCAAAGAAGAGGTGCTGTGGGGCAAGCCGCTTCCAACCGCGATTGAAGAAGGTTTCAGGCGCGCTTGGCCGTCAATTCGCGATTCCAATGTTACTTCGTTGATTTCCGCGATGATTCTCTTTTGGTTTAGCTCAAGCATTATCAAGGGTTTTGCCCTTACGCTTTCCATCGGCGTTTTGGTTTCAATGTTCAGCGCGATTACCGTGAGCCGAATTTTGATTCGACTCGTCGCGCCGTTGGTCAAGAATCCATGGTGGTTCGGGGTAAACAAAAAGTAAAAGCAACCACAGATCAGTATTCACAGATTGCACAGATTTTCTGTGGTATCTGTGATAAAAATCTGTGGTAGTAATTACCATGATAAATATTATTCAAAATCGAAAATATTATTTTTTAATCTCGGGCATTTTGATTGCCGCGAGCGTAGCCGCGCTTTTTATTTGGGGGCTTAAATTTGGCATTGATTTTACCGGCGGCAGTTTGCTCGAGGTGGCCTTTCAGGACAAAATTGCGCCGGTCGGAGAAGTGCAGGAAAAGTTGGTTTCTTTGGGTGTTAAAGAATCGGTTATCCAGCCGATTGGCGAAAAAGATCTTTTGTTAAGGCTTCCGGTTCTTGATGAGATAAAACACCAGGAAGTCGCAAAAGAGCTTTTTAAGAGTTTCGGCGCGGAAGAGAAAAGTTTTGAGTCGGTTGGTCCGACTTTGGGGCGGGAAATGCGCACCAAGGCGTTTTGGTCCATAGTTATAGTTTTGCTCGCGATTATTTCATATATCGCTTTCGCTTTTCGCAAGGTTTCGTATCCGGTAGCTTCGTGGAAATACGGTGTAAACGCGGTTATCGCTTTAGCGCATGATGTTATTATTCCGCTTGGGCTTTTCGCGGTTTTGGGACGTTATTTGAATGTTGAAATCAGCGGCGCGCTTGTCGCGGCAATGCTTACGATTTTGGGTTTTTCGGTACATGATACGATTGTCGTGTTTGACCGCACGCGCGAAAACCTGTTTAAATACCGCGATACCCTCGAAAATATTGTCAATCGCAGCGTCAACGAAACTCTTGCCCGCTCGCTTACTACAACTTTCACCACCATTCTCGCGCTCTTGGCGGTTTATTTTTTTGGGGGCGAAAGCGTAAGATATTTTTCTTTGATGCTTATCGTGGGCATTTCCATCGGAGCGTATTCTTCGATTTTTATCGCCAGCCCGCTTTTGGTTGTCTGGCATAATCGGAGCGGAAAAAAGTAGCCGGTTATCGCAAAGTTCTGCGGAGGGAGGCGGATGATGCGCGCTGTTAAAAATGCCAAAGATTCAAAAAAGCGCATAGGCCAGCCGCGCACAAAATTTCTTTGCCTGAAAAAGAAACATACGGAAGAAATGTTCGGAAAAGACGGGATATACATTCCTCCCTGTTGCGCGCCATGCCTGTTTTGCAAGCGGCGGATACAGTATAAAATGCTGATAGAGCATTTTCACCTGTCGCATAAAAAGAGATTCGAAGCGCGCCTAAAACAGCTCTTTCGCCAAATAAAAATTACGGATTACTCTCTCTGATTTATTGCCCCCGAAGGGGCTTTTTTAATTGACAGGGGGTATTTTTTTTCTTAAGATTAAAACATTATGACAAAAGCGCTTATTTTTGGGAAAGGACAATTGGGCGAAGAGTACCATGGATATTTTTCAGCCAATCCGGCATATACTGTTTCAGTCGCCGAAGGCATTGACATACGCGATTTAAACGGCGTGCGGCAGGCGATCATTTCCGCCAGGCCAGATATAGTTTTTAACACCGCCGCCAAGACTGATATTGATTGGTGTGAAACCAACCGTTTGGAAACTTTTGCGGTGAATGCTTTGGGCGCCGATCAACTCGGCCGAGTTTGTCAGGAGCTCGGAATTTATTTTGTCCATATCTCAAGCGGCTGCGTTCAGGAAAGCAAAACCGCGGATGAAATTCGCGGCGAAGACGATGTCCCGAATCCCTTATGTTTTTATGCGTGGTGCAAGGTTTGGGCGGAGAATCTTCTTATGGACAGATTGAATCGGCGGGGGATCGGAAGCGATTTTGAAAAACCGCTCAAGATTTTGATTTTGCGGCCGCGCCAGCTTCTTTCGGCGAAGCTTTCCAAACGGAACGCGCTCGCTAAAATGCTCACTTACGATAAATTTGTTGATACGCCCAATTCCTGCACGGTCGTGGAAGATTTAATGCGGGCGACCGAAGAACTTATTTCGCGCGGCGCAACGGGCATCTATAATGTAGCGAATCCCGGTGTGACAAGCCCTTATAAAATCGCGAATCTTTTGAAAGAGCTTGTCCGGCCGGAAATGCAGTTTAAAAAAATCAGCAAGGAGGAATTAAATTGGATGACCTTGGCAAGGCGCATTGACAGCGTGCTTTCTCTGCGAAAGTTGGAGAGCGCGGGCATCAAGCTTCCGAACATCGACGATCGCCTTCGTGAAATTATTTTGGAATTAAAAAATAATTTGGAAGGCGGTGGAGCGGAGTTGCTTGACGAAGTGGCGCAGGCGACAAAAGCAAAATTATCATTAAAGTTATGAAGATACTTATTACCGGCGGCGCCGGTTTTATCGGCAGTAATTTTATCCGCTATCTTTTAAAAAAGTATTCTGATTATCAGATAATTAATCTTGATTCTCTTACTTACGCTGGAAATTTAGAAAATCTTAAAGATGTTGAAAAAAATCATAATTACCAATTTATTAAGGGCGATATAGCCGATCGTGCGATTGTAAATGATTTGGTAAAACAAGTTGGGGCGATAGTTAACTTTGCGGCCGAAACGCACGTCGATCGTTCAATTTTGGATAGCGCTGATTTCATTCGTACTAATGTTTTTGGCACACAAATTTTGCTTGAAGCGGCTAGAAACAACGGCGGGGTGCGCTTCCACCATATTTCCACTGATGAAGTTTTTGGCGCGCTCGGTCCAGACGACCCGCCTTTTAATGAAGAGACGCCATATAATCCTCGCAGCCCATATAGTGCCTCAAAGGCCGCTTCAGATCATTTGGCGCGCGCGTACTGCCACACTTACAAATTGCCGATCACAATTTCTAATTGTTCCAATAATTACGGGCCATATCAGTTTCCGGAAAAATTGCACGGGCTTTTTATCACCAATCTTTTGGAAGGAAAGAAAATTCCTCTTTATGGCGATGGCGCGCAGATTCGCGATTGGCTGTACGTTGAAGATCATTGCGAGGCGATTGACGCGGTTTTGCACAGAGGCAGAATGGGGGAGAGTTATTGCGTGGGCGGCGGTTCTGAAAAAACTAATCTGGAAACTGCCAAAAAAATTTTGGAAATTTTGGGGCTTGGCGAGGAACGGATTGAATATGTCAAGGATCGGCCCGGGCACGACCGCCGTTACGCGATAGATTTTTCCAAAATTAAGAGCGAGCTCGGCTGGCGCCCCGCCACGAATTTTGAAGACGGGATGAAAAAGACCGTGGCGTGGTATCAAGAAAATGCGTCTTGGTGGAAAAAAATAAAAAGCGGTGCGTGTCTAGAGTATTATGAGAAACAATACGGGGTCGGCTAATCAAGCAGATTAAGTACTAAGCAGATTAAGGACTGAAACTTACTCTGCCTGCTCTGCTTACTCTGCTTACTCTGCTTAAAATGGATTTATCCATCATCATCGTTGCGTATAATGGGCGTGAGTTGGTGCGCGATTGCCTCAACTCTATTTTTCAAAATACCGCGGGTATTGAATTTGAGGTTTTTGTCGTTGATAATGCTTCGGTTGACGGCACGCCGAACATGGTGCAGAGAGAGTTCCCGCAAGTCCGGCTTGGCGTAAACCAAAAAAATTTAGGTTTTGCCGCGGCCAATAATTTGGCAATCAGGGGGGCGCAAGGCGATTTTATTTTGCTTTTAAATCAGGATATGCGCGTACTCTCCGGAACGTTGGCAGAGATGGTTGGCTTTATGCGCAATCATCCGGAAGCGGCGGTTGGGGGGTGTCATTTAGTAGATGAAGAGGGTAAAATGGTGCGGCACGCGCGCCGATTCCCCGGCGTTTGGGATCAGGCGACAATCATTTTAAAAGTTCCGCATTTTTTTCCGAAAATTTTGGATAAATATTTGATGGCGGATTTTGATTATGCCAAAATGGAACCGCAGGAAGTCGATTCTCTTCGCGGTTCTTTTTTTATGATCCGCCACGAGGCGATCGCCAAAATCGGTCCGCTTGATGAGCGTTATTTTTTTTGGTTTGAAGAGGTAGATTTTTGCCGCCGGGCGCGAGCCGCCGGTTATAAAATTCTGTATAACGGCGCCGTGAAGTGTATTGATCTTGTCGGGCAAAGCGTCAAGACGCTCGGGCAGTATAAAAGGCAAAAAATGTTTTTGGAGAGTATGGTTAAATATTTTCGAAAATGGTACCCAGGGTGGAGAGCGTGGCTGATTGGTGTGTTGCGGCCGATAGGACTCGCGATGGCATGGGCGGCAGATAAATATCGATCCGCGGCGAGAGTCAGTTAGAAATTTTCGCCAAAAGCGGATAGGCGCGTAATCCAACCGCTATGCAGCTCATGGAAAATTTTTTTGAAATTAATTATGTCAAAGCTATCTATCAATCTTATCACATGGAATGGTGAAAAATATATTTCGTATCTTTTTGAATCTCTTCGCAATCAGACATATAAAGATTGGGAGCTTTTTGTTTTGGATAACGGCTCCGGCGACGGCACAGTCGCGGCCATAGAGCGCGAACTTAAAGATTTTTCCGCGCTCGCGCGTTTAATCAAAAACGAGATCAATGTCGGTTTTGCCGTAGGGCATAATCGGGCGCTTGCGATGGCCGAATCGGAATATGTTTTGTTGCTTAATCAGGATATCATTTTAGCGCCTGATTATTTGGAAAAAGCTGTTGCGTTTTTGGAGGCGCATCCGGAAGCCGCGGCTCTTCAGGGCAAACTTTTTCGCTGGAATTTTCCGTCGGGGAGAACGGAGACTATTGATTCATTGGGCCTCGCGGTTTTTAAAAATCGACGCGTCATTGATATCGTTTTGGATGAGAACGCGGACGAGGTTTTCGGCCTTTCCGGCGCGGTGCCGATGTTTCGGCGCTCGGCGCTTGCGGCGATTAAAATTAACGGAGAGATTTTTGACGAGGATTTTTTTTCCTACAAGGAAGATATTGATTTGGCGTATCGGTTGCGAATTGCCGGTCTCAGGTCGTTTATCATAAGAGATGCTCGTGCTTGGCACGATCGCGCCGCCGCCGCGGAACGCGTTCGTAATTCGGTTTTCGTCAATTATCACTCCTATAAAAATCATCTTTTTGTCTTAGTTAAAAATGAATACTGCAAGAATTTGCTGATTGATTTTTTGCCGATTTTATGGTACGAAATAAAAAAGTTTGTTTATCTTTTATTCTGCGAGCGAAACACTCTCGCCGCGCTGAAAGATGTTTTTCGTCTTTCACTAAAGATGCTTGGAAAACGAAAAATAATTAAGGCGCGGAGAAAGCTATCCGCTAAACAAATCAGAGAGTGGTTTATTTGAGCGTTGGTTTAAACGATAGCTCAAAAAACAGCAACTGCAGACGCTTTCTTAATGTAAAGCAGTATGTACGACATTGTTACGATTACTATAAATTTCAAAATGAAAGATAAGATTTTGGCGATGCTCGAATCTCTTTTGAAAGATGCCCGCGGTTTGCCGCTTCGCATCCAGCCGGTGGTGATTGACAATGCTTCGGGCGACGGCATCGGCGCGCTGCTTCAAGAAAAATTTCCCGTGGTACGGTGCGTCGAGAATGCCGGGAATGTCGGATTTGGCGTTGCGAACAATATAATATTAAAGCAATTTGAATCAAAATATTATTTTATCATCAACCCGGATATTGTTTTCCCCGAAGGGCCCAGTGTTGTTTGGCGGCTCTATGAGTTTATGGAGGGCAATCCAAAAGCCGGCCTTGTTTCGCCGAAATTAATTTTAGACAATGGCAAGGTTCAGCCATCGTGTATGCGTTTTCCAAATTTTTTCGATCCGCCGTTTCATCGTCTCGGGTTTCATAAAAGATATAATTTTGCGAAAAAACGGGTTGAGGAATTTTTAATGTCTGACTTCAGCCACACGCGGGTAGTGCCGGTTGATTGGGTTGTGGGCGCGGCGATGTTTATCCGTGGCAGCGCGCTTAAGGATGCAGGATTATTTGATGAAAGATTTTTTATGTATTTTGAAGATTGCGATTTATGCCGTCGGATATGGGACGCGCGCTGGATGGTTTATTATAAAGGCGATCTTACGCTTCGGCACAGCCATGAGCGGGCGTCGGCTAAAATTCCCGGCCTTCGTTCTATCTTTCAAAATAAATTGACGCGAATTCATCTCAAAAGCTGGCTTCAATACTGGTGGAAGTGGCTTGAGTAGCGTATGGAGCCAAAAGTTGGAATTATTCTAATTAATTATAAAGATTACGCCAAGCGGTTTCTTTCGGATTGCCGCGATTCTTTACGTTCGTTAGATTATTCCAGAGATAGATTTGTTGTTTATATTATCGACAATGCGACAAGTGAAGAAACGCGCGAGTTTTTGCGTAATGAATATCCTGAAGCTGTAATCATCACGAACGCGGAAAATTCCGGCTGGGCTGGCGGTAATAATTTGGGGATTGCACGCGCGATAGCGGATGGTTGCGGAGATGTCGTCTTTCTTAATATGGATGTTATTGTCGAGTCGGATTGGTTAAGAGAATTAGTCGCGGTTTCGTATTCTGACTCAAAAATCGGTATCGTTCAATCAAAAATTCTTCTTCACCCCGTTAAGGATATCCCGCGGGTGAATTCTTTGGGTAACAATATTCATTTTTTGATGTTCGGATTTTGTCACGGTTATGGCGAGCCGGATTCCGATGCCGATTTAGCCGTTAAAGATATTCCGTACGCCAGCGGCTCCTCAATGTACGTGCGCGGCGAAGTGATAAAAAAAATTGGAATGTGCGACGAGAGTTTTTTTATGTATCACGACGACTTTGATTTTTGCGTCCGCGCGCGCCTTGCGGGTTTTAGATTGGTTATCGCGCCCAAATCCAGAATTTGGCACAAATATGAATTTAACCGCAGTGTTCGGCAGGTATATTTTATGGAACGGAATCGCCAGATTTGTCTTTTGTATTTTTATAAATGGCCGACACTGCTTTTGATCTTTCCAGCTTTTTTTATCTATGAGCTCGGTATTTTTCTTTTTTCAATCAAAAATGGTTACGCCGCGGCAAAGCTCGTTTCATGGAGATTTTTTTTCAACCATAAAAATTTCAAAAAGATATTAAGCAGGCGCCGTAAAATCCAGAAATCGCGCCTTTTGTCCGATAAAGAACTGTCTTTAAATTTTGTCGGCGATATTTCTTTTCAGGAAATTCAAAATCCGCTTTTAAAATATATCGCCAATCCGATTTTTAATTTTTATTGGAAAATTATTAAAATGATAATTTTTTGGTAATTATGAAAGCCTTGATTACGGCTGGCGGTCGAGCAACGCGACTGCGTCCGATTACGCATACGATTAATAAGCATCTTATCCCTTTGGGCAATCGGCCGATGATTTTTAACGCGCTTAAAAAAATTGCGGAAGCTGGGGTGCGTGATATTTTTATTAATATTAATCCCGGCGAAACGGAAATCCAAAAATACGTCGGTGATGGCGCGAGATGGGGGCTTGTGATTAAATATATTGAACAGGTTGGCGGACCTTTGGGGCTCGCGCATATCGTTAAAAACGCGGAGGATTATATCGGTAATGAAAAATTTATTTTTTATTTGGGCGATAATCTTGTTTTTGGCAGTTTAAAGCCGCTTCGTGAAAAATTCGAGGCGGAAAATTTGGATGCGCTTTTTGCTTTTGCCGAAGTCAAAGATCCGCAAAGATTCGGCGTGCCGGAGATAGTTAATGGCAGAATCGCGCGTATTATTGAAAAGCCGTCAAACCCGATGTGCAATTTGGCGCAAACCGGAATTTATTTTTATACGTCAAAAATTTTTGAGGCAGTTAAAAGCATCGCTCCTTCAGCGCGCGGCGAATATGAAATCTCCGATGCCAACACATATCTCATTCAAAGTGGCGCGAACGTCGGCTGGATAAGAACGCGCGGTTGGTGGAAAGACACCGGCAAGCCGGAAGATCTTTTAGAGGGTAATCAGCTTTTGCTTGCTGAAAAAGCGGCACATGAAGAAGGATTAAATTGCGGAGAGTTGTCGTCGGGTGCCACCTTGCAGGGTAAAATTTGGATCGGTAGGGGAACTAAGATAGTCGGTAAAACATTAATTCGCGGACCGGCAATTATCGGCAGAGATTGTATTATTGATAATGCTTATATTGGGCCGTATACATCTATCGGTAGCGGAGCGCGAATTTCTAAGGCGGAAATTGAACACTCCGTTATTTTTGACCGCGTAAATATTAATTGCGGCGCGAGGATTATCGACAGCATTGTTGGCTATAATGCTACGATTTCTCCGGCGGAAGAAACTTTGCCACGAGAAGGTCATAGATTGATTATCGGTGACAACAGTTCAATTGAACTTTAATGTAGTAAAATAAGCGGTAGCATTATTTTGACATATCAAAAAAGATTCCGATTGCTCGGAATCTTTTTTCTTTAAATTTTCAAATCATAAATAACCCGCTCAGACACCCGCCGTCCGTGAGCAACGGGGTCTAGTTCATCGTTTTCTTGCTGTTGGCAGCACCTGAGCGAATTTTGCGGCCTTGAGATTGCCGTCAAATCGCCTGATTTTTTTAGTCGTGAATTTGACGGTGCCCGCGGCGGTGGCGAAGAGAGTGTCGTCGCTTCCGCGCATTACATTTTGTCCTGGACGGATTTTTGTTCCGCGCTGGCGAACGATAATTGCGCCGGCATTTGCAAATTGCCCGTCAGCCACTTTTACGCCAAGCCGTTTGCCTTGGGAGTCGCGGCCCAAACTTGTGCTGCCGCCCGCTTTTTTATGCGCCATTGTTTTTAGACTACAGACTACGGGCTGCAGACTACAGCCCTTTGTGTTCCCCTCGAAAATAGAGGAGGGATTACGGCGTAATCGGCAGTCAGGATTATCTTGAGGTCGATTAAGAAAATACTTCTTTGATGATATCAATCATATACCTTTAGGCCTTTCTTGTCAAGGTTCGACTTTGGTGAGATAATCATCTAAGAAGAGTAGCGCGCCTTGAAACGGATGGTAAGCTTCTTGGGAAGGCGCTTGATCTTGATCGTGAATAGGAGGTAAATTTTATGAATATCTGGCATGATTTTTTGTACGCCCCGCTTTTGAATGTTTTGATTTATCTGTACAACGGAATCGCCGGCCAAAATTTGGGCGTGGCGGTTATTTTTTTGACGATTGCGCTTCGTATCGCGCTTTTGCCATTTACCGTCGCGTCGGTCAGAAACGAAGAAGTTTACGAGCAGATGAACAAAAAAGTGGAAGTGATAAAAAAAGCGTTTAAGAATGATCCGGTGATGCAACGGCAGGAGATCAGGGAATTTTTGCGCAAAAACAGCATTCATCCGTGGGCAAAAGCGATTGTCCTCGGGGTGCAAGTGCTTGTCCTCGTGCTTCTATATCAGGTTTTTTTGGGCGGCATAAATTATACCAAACTCACTGAGCTATATTCATGGGTAGTGAGGCCGGATTTTGTCAACACGGGTTTTTTGGGATTTGATATCGGCGAGCGTCGCAGCTTACTTTGGCCTGCGCTTGTGGGAATCGTGCTTTATTTTGAAATCCACTTTGAACAGCGCAAGCGGAAATCGACGCTTCTCGGTTCCGACATAGTTTATAAATATTTTTTTCCGTTTTTTAGTTTTTTGGCGCTTTATATTCTGCCGATCGCCAAATCGATTTTTATCTTGACATCGCTTGTTTTTTCTATTACGATGGGATGGACGCTGCGCAAGATTTTTCACGGCAGGGAGCCGGCAATCAATTGATTTAAAAGCTGTAAGCTGTAAGCCGCATTAGCATGGCCGATTCTATTGATAAAATCGTATATTCATTCGTAATGGATGACGTCTTAAAGGGCGTCTTTATCCATGTGCCGCCTGGATACGTGGCGTGCGTTTATGATTTAGGGCAAGGCGTTTTAAAAAAAGTTTTGACTCCCGGCCTGCACCTTAAAATTCCTTTTTGGCAAAAGGCTAAGTTGTTTAACACGCAAACTTTGGAGTATAGCATTTCGCGCGAATTCAATCCGGAAAACGTGCGAGGGATGGGGGATACGCCAATTTCCGCTACGACTGCTGATGGCGTAAAAATTATGATTGAGGGGACCGTATTGCTTCGTTTGGATATGGAACAAATTCCGATGATTTGGCAGTGGATTGGCGAAGATATCGTCGCTAAAATCGTGCGCCCGACAGTGCAGAGCCGGCTTCGAATGATTGCCTCGCGTTACGATTTTCGCGAGCTATCTTCCACTAAGCGCGCTGAAGCGGAGATGGAAATTAAAAATGAACTGGAGCGCATATTTTACCCACGTGGAATTAGGATTGAAAATGTTTTGCTTTCAGAGATCAGCCGTGCGTAATTTGGTCTTCGGACTTCGGACCTCCGCCGCTTTTTAGCCGGCGGTTTTTTTGTAAAGTTTATTCTAACATTCTATAGAATGTTAGAATATTTTTTATTCCTAACCTTCTCTAATTCGCGCGAATAGGCGCATAGTTTATAAATATATAAAAGTCCCGAAGGGACACTAAAATTTTGCATTTTGATTTTTTCCGCCCGAGGCAGATCCCTGCCTACCGCAGGCAGGCGTCTTTGGCGGAGAATTTTGAATTATCTCTGGTCCTTGCTATTTTTTTTGGTTTAAGTTAAGGTAAAAACAGTCCATTAAAAATCAAACGGCGGTAAGCAAAGGAGACGGCAAGATGTGGAAGATGACTTTGCTCGCGATTTGTCTTATTTTTTCGGCTTGCGCGGGCCAGCGACCGTCAATGTGCAAGGTTCCGACGCCGAACTCTTACGCCGGCCGTCCCGATCTCCTTAAAGAAAGACAAGTTTTGCTTGACTTACTTAAGTTGAGAGTAAAGACAATGAGAGAGTGCGTCAAGGCTCTTGCTCTCGCCGAAAACGAAAAAGACGCAAAGCGCGCGACGCTTTTGAAATACTCGGCGTTTAATTTTTGCGCTGATCGTTTCAGCGATTACGCAGCCGCGGCCGACAGGGCAAAAGAAAACGCCCATGGCGATTATCTTGAAGCCGTAATCCTTTTGAAGCAAACCGCCAAGCTTTATGTTGACGTCGCGCATCTTTTAGCGATCTGCGCGAAGCTCGCGGGCGAAGAGGCCGAAAAGTGCGAGCGTCTGCCCGGCATCATTATGGTTGGCATCAGGGTTATTACCATTCAAACCAAGGAGCTTTTGCAAAAAATCGTCGGCAACGAGCTGGAAGATGTTTTCCCATTGAGATTGAATTGGGAAATGCGATGATGCGGCTCGCTCTGGTTTATATTCTGCCTTTTTTTTCTTCGGTTATTTTCGCCGATGAACAGAAAAAGCCGAATCCCCATCAGATTATTCAGAGTATTTTTGAGCGCGAAGAGCTGGGCGATAAAAGATGCGCCGATTTTTTGGATGAAGTTGATAAGGATAAGATAAAAAAGAAAGCCGATTTCAAGCAGTTTGAAATTTATACGCTTTGCGCCAAAGAAAATGACGCCCTGGAAAAGCTCGCGCAGGACGCGCAGAAAAAACTTGCGGGTCCATTTGTCTTGGTCGCGCGCGCCTATGAAATCGCAGCGCGTTATTTTACCGAATCAATGAAAAAGAAGGCCGAGTGTTTTACGCTTTCCGATGATAAGCGAAGGGGATGTTTTGAGAGAGCTGGAGATATATTTGCCAAAGGAATAGAATATAGAAATATCGCTTTTGACATTTACGACCATTGCCCCAAGCCGGCAAAATAGTTTCCGCACCTCCGTTCGCAACGGAGGTTTTTTAATAAATGAATTTGATGTTAAAATATACTTATGCGAGATGAGCGTTCTAAATTCCAAATTCTAAATTCTAAATTCTCTCCCGGAGGCGGATGCGTCTTGGGCGCACAATTAAAGCGACCAATCATCGCTCTTGCTCCGATGGCTGATTATACCGATGAGCCGTTTTCTTTGATTTGCAAAAAATTCGGTGCGGATTTGATTTTTCGCGAAATGATTTCGGCAGAGGCAATTGTTCGCGGCAACGAGAAGACGCTCCAGATGACAAAAATCAATTCGCGCGAGCGGCCGGTGATTGCGCAAATTTTTGGTTCAATCCCCAAAGTAATCGCAGAAGCGGCAAAGATTATAGAAAAGAAATTCCGGCCGGAGGGGATAGATATAAATATGGGTTGTCCGGTTCGAAAAATTGTCGGTATCGGGGCGGGGTGCGAGTTGATGCGGAAGCCGCGTCTCGCGGCGGAAATTGTCCGGGCCGTAAAATCCGCAGTCAAAATTTCGGTGTCGGTAAAAACGCGTTTGGGGTGGACAAAGGAAACCGATATTTTGGAATTTGCGCCGATTTTGGAAGCGGCGGGCGCGGATTTTATCACCGTCCATGGCCGGACGCGCGAACAAGGATACGGCGGCAAGGCGAATTGGGAAATGATCGGCAGGGTAAAAAAACTTCTCAAAATCCCGGTGATTTTAAATGGCGGCATTTGGAATGCCGGTGACGCAAAGCGCGCTCTTTCGTTCAGCGGGGCCGACGGCGTCGCGATTGCCCGCGGCGCGCTCGGAAACCCGTGGATATTTCAGGAGATAAAGACGGGGGATATTAAAAAAGATATCGGAGATATTAAAGATATTGTTTTGGAACATTTGCGCCTTCACTTAAAACATTATGGCGAGCGGGGGATTGTAACTTTCAGAAAACATCTTGTCTTTTATTTTCGCGGGTTTCCAAACGCCAAAGAATTACGTGTCCGGCTGGCGCGGATTGAAAGCGAAAAAGAGTTGAACGACATACTGGCTTCCTTGCCGTTTCAAACCGTGGTATAATGGCATTAGGGGAGAATTTTAAAAAGGGGAATTATGAAAAATGACAATCAGGGACGGTATATCCAGGCAATCACTTTTTTGGCGTTGCTCGCGGGAACGCTGGTTCTTACTTATTTTATTTTCCGGCCGTATTTGGCGATACTGGTTTTGAGCGCAATTTTGGCTGTATTTTTCAGGCCTCTTTACCACAAGCTCGTTAAAGTTTTCGGCGGTCGTAAAAGTCTGGTCGCGCTTGTCGTTTCCATTCTGATTTTAATTATCATTCTCATCCCTCTTTCAATTTTTGTCATCGTAGTTTCAAACGAGCTTGTCGGCACTTATCGTTTTTTTACCGCTTACAGTTTTGACGGTTTTTTAGCAAGGGCGGAAAGCTGGCTGCAGGGAATTTTCGGGGCGGATTTTCAAATCAGCGCCGTCAATCTGAGTGAATACGCGCGGTCAGCTTTGAGTTATTTCGTAAAAAATATTTTGAACATTTTTTCCAATGCCGCCGATTTCGCCGGACAGATCGTGGTTTTCATATTCACATTATTTTATTTGCTGCGCGACGGAGACAAGCTTAAAGCGTTCGCGGCCCGACTTAGTCCGATGTCCGATATAAATGACAGGGAAATTCTCGAGCGCCTTACTTCGGCGATAAGATCAATCATCGGCGGTTCAATCGTAATCGCGATAGTCCAAGGAACGACGACAATTATCGGTTTTTCAATTTTTGGGATTCCGAGTCCGGTTATCTGGGGGTCAATGGCGTTTTTGGCCGCGCTGATTCCGGTTGTCGGCACGTCAATCGTTACGATTCCGGCGATTATTTATTTGGCGATGGTCGGCCAAGTGGGCATGGCGATCGGTCTTAGCATCTGGTCGGTTACGGCCGTGCACCTCATTGATAATATCTTGGGACCGATTTTGATCGGCCGAGGCATTAAAGTCAACCGGCTTTTGGTGCTTTTAAGCGTTTTTGGCGGGCTTGCGTTTTTCGGACCGCTCGGATTTTTATTCGGTCCCTTGGTTTTAAGTTTTCTCTTCACGCTCTTGGGAATTTATCAAAAAGAATTTAAAGATTTCGTCGGCGGCGATTGAGGCCCCTCTTCATAAAGGAGGCGAAACCTCCATTGTAAGTTTCGCCTCCTAAAGATATTCGCGCACAAGTATGAATAAAGTCGAAGCCAAAGAGCGCACAGCAAAACTCCGGAAAGAGATCGAGCATCACCGCTATCTTTATCATGTTCTGGATAAAATTGAGATTTCCGACGCGGCACTCGACTCCCTAAAACATGAGCTTTATAAATTGGAACAGCAGTATCCGGATTTAATCACGCCGGATTCGCCGACCCAGCGAGTTGGCGGCGAGGCGCTTAAGGAATTTAAAAAAGTGACTCACAGGATCCCGATGCTTTCCATTGAGGATGTTTTTTCGTTTGGAGAATTTGCCGACTGGGAAACGAGGATTAAAAAATTGATTCCATATCAGAAATTTGATTATTACGCCGAGGTTAAAATGGATGGGCTCGCGGTTTCATTAATCTATAAAGACGGCATGTTCGCGGTCGGCTCAACGCGCGGCGACGGAAAAATCGGCGAAGACGTGACGATGAATTTGCGGACGATTGAGGCGATTCCGCTTCGGTTGCACGAGCCGAGCGAGCGCGAAATCAGCCATTTTTTATCCAAATACGGCGAGGCAGTGGATAAAAAAATTTTTGAGAAAAAAATTAAAGATTTAGGCGGCGAAGTTGAAGTGCGCGGCGAGTGTTTTATGACCAAAAAAGTTTTTGACGAGCTGAATCGCGAGCAAAAAAAGAAAGGCGAGCCGCTTTTTGCCAATCCGCGGAATGCCGCGGCCGGCGCCATCCGCCAGCTGGATTCAAAAATTACTGCTTCGCGTAGGTTGGATTTTTATGGTTACGCGCTTATGACTGATTTCGGGCAAAAGACGCACGAGACGGCGCACGAGATTTTGAAACTTATCGGTATTAAACTTAATCCAGAAAATCGTCGCGCTAAGAATCTTGCCGAAGCGGAAGAATTTCACAAGCGCTTGGCGAAAGTTCGTGCGCGCCTCAATTATTGGACAGACGGTGCGGTTGTTATCGTCAATGATAACATCGTTTTTGACAAGCTCGGCGTGGTTGGCAAAACCCCGCGCGGGATGATCGCTTACAAGTTTCCGCCGGAGCAGGTGACGACCGTAGTGCGCGAAGTGCGCTGGCAGGTGGGGCGCGTCGGCACCGTGACGCCGGTCGCGGTAATGGATCCGGCCTTTGTCGGCGGCACCACGGTGCGGCACGCGACGCTTCATAATCTGGACGAAATCCGCCGTTTGGGTTTGAAGATGGGGGACACGGTCATTTTGGAAAAAGCCGGTGACGTAATTCCGAAAATCGTCAAGGTTTTGCCGAATTTACGGACCGGAAAAGAAAAAGAAATCCATCCGCCTGACTCTTGCCCGGTTTGCGGCGAAAAATTAATCCGGCCCGAAGGCGAAGTCGCCATTGCTTGCCCCAACAAAAAGTGTCCGGCGCGCGACAAGGAGCAGATGATTCATTTTGTTTCCAAGAAAGCTTTTAACATTGAAGGGCTTGGCGAAAAAATAATTGAACAATTGATGGATGAGGGCTTAGTTTCCACCCCGGCCGATTTATTTCGTCTTACAAAAGAGGATTTGATTGATTTGGAGCATTTTGCGGAAAAATCGGCTACCAACGTGGTGGAGGAAATCGGCCGGCGGAAAGAAATTGAACTGCCGCGGTTCATTTACGCACTCGGCATTAAGCACGTTGGTGAGGAAACGGCGTTTGATTTGGCAAAACATTTTGGCACTCTGGAAAAATTAATGGAGGCAAGCCGTGAGGATCTTGCCAAGATTCCGAATATCGGCGAAGTGGTGTCTGAAAGCGTGGCCGAGTTTTTTGGCGAAAAAAAGAACCGCGAGGAAATTCACGATTTGCTGGCATCCGGCGTGCATGTCAAATCTGAACACAAAAAAGCCGCGAATCCCAAAATGGCTGGAAAAATTTTTGTCATCACCGGCAATTTAGAAAAAATGACCCGCGACGCGGCCAAGGAGGCCATCCGCGAGGCCGGCGGCGATGTTTCGTCTTCGGTCTCAAAGGAAACCGACTTTGTTGTCGTCGGCGCCGAACCGGGGAGCAAATACGACCGCGCGAAGAAGCTCGGTGTTAAAATAATTGATGAAAAAATTTTTCTGGACTTGCTTAAGTAATAATGATAAATTATACCTATCTATGCCGATCAAATTTATTAAAGAGCTAATTTCTAAAGCCGAACTTTTGGTTTTAGCCAAGGAGCGTTTTGGCGATTTGGTAAAGGCCGTGGTTGATATTGAGCGCGCCGTAATGGTAGTTGGAGGCGAGCTCCATGCTGATGAAGAAGAAATGCTATTGGAAGATGGCTCAAAACAGGAAAATCTTTGGGGAATAAATTTATATCCGGAAAAATCAGGAGATGATTTTGTAGAGTTTGATTCAATGATAAATATTCGGCCGTCGCAGGGAAATCGTTCGCGCGGCGTGGAGAGCAAGGAAACGCAGGAAAAAATTAAAAAGATAGTCTGCGATTTGGTGCAATTATGACTTATCAACATCAGAATTTGGCGGCTGGCAGATGGCAGACGCTTACGCTCGCGGAGCAATTGGGCAACATCGGCAGTGAAGTAAGCCGGGCCGCTAAATGGCAAAATAGAGATGAGAAATTTTTTGCCGGTGCGGTAGAGCGAGCCCTGGAGCTTTTTGATTTAACAATCGCCGATAAGCGTTGGCACGGACGGCTAAAAGAAATTGTCCGCGCGCGGGAGGTATTTTGTGATACCGTTTTAGGAGATAAAAAATACAGCGATACGCTCTCTGGGCTGACAAAATATTTTGATATTTTCGCGTTGGCGGCGCGAGGAAAAAGATAAAAAATTATGCATCTTGCGCTTGAAGAAATTAATCATCTGGCCGAGCTTTCAAGGATGGAACTTTCGGACAAGGAAAAAAAGATGTTTGGCGAACAGCTTTCGTCGATTTTGGAATACTTAAAAAAATTGCAAGCTGTAGATACGGCCGATGTAGAACCGACCGCGCAAGTTACGGGCCTCAAAAATGTCTGGCGCGAGGATGAAATTAAAAATTGCGACGACGAAACGCGCAAGCGTCTTTTGGCTAATCTGCCGGAAAGAGAGGGGGATTTGATGAAAACGAAGGCGGTTTTCTCTTGACCGTCATCCTGAACGAAGTGAAGGATCTCCCGCGAATGTGGGAATCGCCCATTTTGGCGAGATTCTTCGCTTCGCTCAGAATGACGATTCTATGTATCGAAATTTGACTATCAATCAAGCCCACGAAGGGCTCGTAAAAAAGAAATTTTCCTGCGAGAAACTGACGCAATACTATTTGGATAAGATAAAAAAGGAAGATAAAAAGATCAACGCCGTCATTACTGTTACGGCTGATTTGGCGTTGGAACAAGCAAAATTTGTTGACCGCAAAATCGCACTCGGCGAAGAAATCGGTTTGCTTGAAGGGGTGCCATGTCTCGTCAAAGATAATATCTTGCTCGCCGGAGTTCCGGCGACAGCCGGATCTAAAATTTTGGAAAATTATGTCGCCGCTTACGACGCGACGGTCATCAAAAAATTAAAAGAAGCGGGCGCGGTCTTTCTGGGCAAAACTAATATGGATGAGTTTGCGATGGGCTCCACTACCGAAACTTCATTTTTTGGACCAAGCAAAAATCCGCGCGATTTTAAGCGCGTCCCGGGCGGTTCGTCCGGCGGTTCGGCCGCGGCAGTAGCGGCGGATTTCTGTGTTTTCGCGCTTGGGAGCGATACCGGCGGTTCTATCCGCCAGCCGGCGAGTTTTTGCGGCGTTACCGGCCTTAAGCCAACTTATGGCGCGGTTTCGCGTTATGGGCTGATGGCCATGGCTTCCAGTCTTGACAAAATCGGATCGATTACGAAGTGCGCTGAAGATGCGGAAATTGTTTTTGAGGCAATTTGCGGTCGCGATGAAAGAGATTCAACGACGGCAGATTGCAGAATGCAGATTGCAGAATGCAGATTGCAGAATTGTCGAATCGGTCTTCCGAAAGAATGTTTTGGCGAAGGGTTAGACAGTGAAGTTCGGGCCAGAATTCGCGAAGCCGCGGAAAAATTGTCAAAAGCCGGCGCAAAAATCAAAGAAATCAGTTTGCCGCATACCGATTACGCGCTTGCGGTTTATTATGTTTTGATGCCGGCCGAGGTTTCGGCCAATTTGGCTCGTTATGATGGTGAGCGTTATGGATATTCGGTTCGCGACCGCGCGGCTAATCTTTTTGAGATTTATGCCAAATCCCGCGGCGAAGGATTCGGCAACGAAGTCCGCCGCCGCATCATGCTCGGAACCTATGTTTTGTCGCACGGCTACTACGATGCTTATTACAAAAAAGCGATGCAGGTGCGTACATTCGTGAAGCGCGATTTTGAAAAGGCGTTTTTGGATGTTGATTTTATCCTGACGCCGACCGCGCCAACTACGGCTTGGAAACTCGGCGAAATTATTGACGATCCGATCGCTATGTATCTCTCTGATATTTATACCGTTTCTGCCAATGTCGCCGGCATTCCCTGGCTTTCCGTTCCCTGCGGCGAGGCGCACGGGCTTCCGGTCGGACTGCAGATATTGGGATGGCCGTTTCAAGAAAAAAATATTTTAAATTTAGCGAAGGAGTTTGAGAAATTATAAATACAACCTCCCCCTTTCGCAAAGGGGGATTGAGGGGGATTTTGTAAATACATTTTAAGAAATCCCTCCCATCCTCCCTTTTGTAAAGGGAGGGGGAAAGAAGGTATGAAAAAATCCATTAAAATTATCCACTCGAATAAAAAAGTCAAGCAAGAAGTGAAAGCATCCGCGGGACAAGCGGTTTGCCGGCGTTGCCACGGAGTTTATTTTAATAAAGCTTGGCATGCCGATCCGGCGCTTTATGCCGATTTTAAAATCCGTGAGAACGCGATGGCAACTTTGTGCGGCGAATGCCGAATGATTTTGGAAGAGGACGGCTTTGGCGGCGAAGTAAGGTTGAAGAATATTAAAGCCGCGGACAAAATAGAAATTCTTCGGGAAATAAAAAACATCGGCGAGCGCGCCCAACGGCGCGATCCGGAAGACCAGATTATAAAAATTGAGGATAAAGGAAAAAACATCCGCGTCACAACAACCGAAAATCAACTCGCCGTTTCAATCGGCAAGCAGATCGCCGCGAGCCGTAAAGGCGGGAAACTCCAAATCAAATTGTCAAAAGAAGACAAGCCGGCGCGGGTTGTTTGGGTTAGCGGATAAAAGCAGCCCTTGACCGGTGCTTTCAATTTTGTTATGATAAAGACGCTCAAATGAGCGTCTTTTTAGTCCTTTTAATCATCAGGAGGCAGAAGAATGCCGCGATATCCTCGCAAAGTCGGCAATTCAAGCGGGCTTAAGGTGGTTGGCAAAACCCTTCCCAGAATCAAGGCGGTGGGCAAGGTTTACCCGAAAGTCAAGCTTACCGGCGCGGTTTCGCCAAATCTTAATTTGGGATTACACGTCAAAGTCAAATTGATGAACCTAATGGCGCAATATCCGGCGCTTGAATTGTCAAAATGGGGGATTCCCCGCGAAACGCCTTACGCAACGCTCACCGGCGTTATCTGCACGCTGACCAATCTGTTGTTTGATTATAACGGAATGGCGGAAGCGCTGGGCGCCGAACGCGGCAAGTACGAGCTTCGGAATGACGGCGATATTGTCAATTTGTCCATAGCGCCGGAATGCGTTTGCATACCGCGGCGAAAAGTTCTTGAAGAAATGTGCGAAGCGTCCGGCATCAAAAAGAGTTTGGCGGAAAAATTGGTCAGGTGGCTGGTTCTCGTAGTAACACTTGAGCCATCATTTATTCCATTTTTCTATTGTTTTGACGCCACGCCGAGCGGCATTCGGCTTAGATTCGATCTTTTTAATCTTCCGATTTAGTTTTGGCTGATGAAGTTTCTCCAGCCCCGTACTTTAGTGCGGGGATTTTGTTTTTATGGTAAAATATGGGCATATCGTCATCCTGAGCGTAGCGAAGGATCTTTTGCAAGTGCGAGATCGCCAATAAAATAAACGACGAGATTCTTCACCTGCGGTTCAGAATGACGAATTATATGTTCCTCCGCCGTCCAAAACAAGTTATCGGCGATATAAAACGTCTAAACGAAATTGTCGGCGTGGTTTTTGAGTCCGGCTTTGGATATTTTATTGTCCGCCTTAAGCTTAAATATCTTTTGCCATGGCGAAAGCGCCTTTGGTTAGGATTGGGGAAAAAAGGCGCCGAGCCTCATTTTGCTGAAAAACTTTTTCCGCCGCAAGCGCATCTTCGCGAAATTTTTGAGCGATTGGGCCCGACTTTCGTCAAGTTGGGGCAAGTTTTAAGTTTGCGTCCGGACGTCGTTCCGCTGGAATATGCGAAAGAGTTTGAAAAACTTCAAAGCGATGTTCCGCCGTTCCCATTTCGCGAAGCAAAAAAAATTATTGAATCCGAGTTGAAGAAACCGCTTGATAAAATTTTCAAAAAATTTGATGAGCGCCCGGCGGCGGCCGGATCGCTGGCGCAGGTTCATCGGGCATATTTAAAAAACGGCACGGAAGTTGCGGTAAAAGTGCAGCGGCCGGGCGTAAAAGATATTATGGCGCGCGATATCCATTTAATGTTTTATCTCGCGCATCTATTAGAAAAATATATACCCGAGAGCCGCAATTTTGAGCCGGTGAAGGTTGTTAAAGAATTTGCCGATTGGACGATGCGGGAACTTGATTTTACGATTGAGGCGGCTAATGCCGATCGTTTCAGGTTTAATCTTCAAGAAGAAAAGGACGTGTTTATTCCGCGGGTTTTTTGGGAATTTACTTCGCCGCGCGCGCTCACAACCGATTTTGTGCATGGCGCGATGCTTAATGATAAGCGGGGCTTAAAGAAGCTGACGATTCCTCTCAAGGATTTTGCGAGTCGCGGATTAAAAATAGGATTTCGTCAATTTTTTATAGATGGATTTTTTCATGCCGATCCGCATCCGGGAAACTTTTTCGCTCTTTCCGACGGCCGTCTTTGTCTTCACGATTTTGGCATCGTCGGTTATTTGACAGCCGAAGAGCGGGCGCGGTTTGTTGATTATATTATCGCATTCCGCGATAAGGATCCGCAAAAGGCCGCCGAACATCTGCTTGAATTTGCGGAGGCGAAAAAAGAGGCTGATCCCGAAAACTTTCGGATTTTTATTGAAAACACTTTAAGCAAAATAATTTTTTCAAGTGAAGCGCAAAGACGCGGCAGTTTAACTAGTGCGTTTTATCACACGCTTAACGCCGGCGCCAAATACGGTTTTTCTTTCAATACCGATTTGGTGCTTTTGGGCAAGGCGCTTATGACGCTTGAATCGATGGTCAATGAACTGAATCCCGATTTTGATATTAACCGCGAGGTTGGAGAATTTGTAGATATTTTATATAAAGAGGCGGTGCGTCCAGAGAAAATCGCGAAAAATCTCCGCGATAAGGGACGGAAATATTTGGCGTTTTTACGCGAGCTCCCCGATCGCACAAATAAACTTTTAGAAAAATTGGAGAGGGGAGAGGTGGGTGTTAAAATCGATCTTGAAGAAATTGAAGGACTGAAAAACGAATTTGACAGACAAAATGACGTTCGAATACTATCGCTTGTGGTGGTGGCGCTTTTTCTTGGTTCGGCGCTGGTGCTTAGAATTGAGCAAGCGCAATTTTTGGGTGGCATATCTTTGGGAAAAGTTGGATTGATTTTGGCTGGAGTGCTTTTGGTATGGCTTATGGTTTTGGTGCGGCGCAAAGCGAAATAATTTAAAATGTAAAAATTAAAATGTAAAATGACAGATAAAAAATGTTAAAATTTTTTATTTTTGAATTGTCATTTTGATTTTTGATTTTTACATTTTGCATTTTTACGTATGATCCCCTACCTCGGTTTTTCCCATTTTAACATCCTCGGAATCAGAATCTACATTTGGGGGCTGTTCGCGGCCTTCGGTTTTTTTGTCGGCTTGATTTTGTTGATGCGAGTGGGGAAGAAAAGAGGATTGAATCAGAATCATTTGTTGAATTTGTTTTTTTGGATAATGTTCTCCGCACTTCTAGGAAGTCGCGTCTTTGAAGTTTTTATTTATAATCCTGGATATTATTTTGCGCATCTGGGCGAGATGGTTAAGTTTTGGCGGGGCGGGATGTCGTCTTTCGGGGGGCTTTTGGGTGCGCTTGCGGCATTTACAATTTATGTAAAAGTTAAAAAAAATCAATGGATAGATTATGCCGACGCTCTGATTTATCCTTTGCCGCTCGGTTTAGGAATTGGTCGGATCGGCTGCTTTTTACTCAATGAGCACCCCGGGCGATTTACGAATTTCTTTTTGGGAGTAAGGTATCCCGATGGCGCGCGGCACGATTTGGGACTGGAGTTTATGCTTTTGGATTTTTTTATTTTCGCGGTTTTGGCAATCGCCGCCAGAAGGTATCGCCCGGGGATAATCACTAAAGTTTTCATCTTCGTATATTTTCCGCTTCGGTTTTTTTTAGAATTTTTGCGCGCCGACGATTTACTCACGTCCGACGCGAGATATTTTTATTTTACCCCAGCGCAATGGGGGAGCTTGGTAATAATTTTTATCGCGGCGGCGTTATTTAAATTTAGTCGCGCCGAAGCGCGGAGAACTTATGCCTAAAATTTTTGTTCCTATCCGCGGAATGCATTGCAAATCCTGCAAAATATTGATTGAGAAAAGTTTGTCAAAAGTGCCGGAAATTATAAAAGCCGATGTGAGCCGCAAGGACGGAAAAGCTGATATTTGGTACGAGGGCGCAACGGCGCCGATGGCGGCGATTCAAAAAAGGGTAAAAATATAATTACTTTTACGCCCACCGAAATCGGAGAAATTCCGTTCTCCTGTTCTATGGGCATGTACCGTGGAAAATTTATTGTAACCGAGTGATTCGTTCGAACGATTAGTAATCGGTCTTCTGTTCCGCTCAGCCGACCGCCTGTTTCAAATGTCAAATCCTTGAAAACTTATCTAAAATAATATAAGATGATTTTGTTATGCCATTATTTAATTTCAAGAAAAAATGCATTGTTTGCGGCAAAGAGATAAAAAAAGGCGAGGAAAACAAAAAATATGGGGTTTATTTTTGTTGCCCCGTATGTATTGGCCTGTATGAAAAGATGCTGGAAGACGCAAAAAAGATGGATTTAAAAAATTGTTGCTGATAATCAACGAAACATAGCAGCATAGAAACATATAAGCAAATTGTTTTTATGTTCAGGCGCGGAGCGCTGTATGCTTCGATGCTTTATTGATTAGTGTTTCAATTGGCGGACGATCTCGATAGTCTTTGCCGATATAAGAATAGACGATTTTTTTATCTTTGCCAATTAAAAATACTGCCGGTAAAATTTCTTTTTGGTTTTCTGGACGCGTAAAGCCGTAAAGTCCGAAAATTTTCCAATCCGGATCGGGAATTACGGGGAAGGCGAGTCCTAAAAAATTAATTATCAGACTGGCTTCAAGCGGCCGATCCGCGGAAACAGCAACGACATTGATGGCAAGGCGTTTAAAATCTCCGAGATGTTCGTTGATTTCCGAAAGCTGTTCGCGACAGTGATCGCACCAATATCCGCGATAAAATACCAAAAGAACCGCGCGTTTTCGGAGCTCGCGATATAGTTCAAAATCTTTTCCCGACGGATCGGCAGTCTTAAAATTTGGAGCGATAAGCTTCATATCTTTATGAAAAAATTATATTATATTTTGACTATTTCGGCAATCCTGTCAGCCGGATTTTTTAGTTCCGCGGTTCTTGCGCAAACATCCGCAGAACAGCATAAAATCAATGTTGTTGAATTTTATCGCGAAGCATGTCCGCATTGTCAGGCGATAAAGCCGTATTTAGAAAAAATTGCAAAAAAATACAAAGATGAAATTACATTTAAACATTACGAAGTTACCGAGGATGAAGCGGCGTGCGCTCTTTTTACGCAATTTTTGGACGCTTACGCTGTTCCACGCGGCGAAGGCGCGGTGCCGACGCTTTTTTTGGGTGATAAATTATTTATTGGCGATACAAACATCAGAGAGGGTTTGGAGCCAGCGTTGGCCTACGCAATTGCCAAGAGCCAAAAATTGAATGATAATCTTGACGATTTGATCGGCGGGCGGATTGCCAAAGCGCCGATTTCGTCGAGCGGACGAGAGAAAATAAGTTTGGGTCTCGTTATAGTGACGGCGCTTGTTGATTCCATAAACCCGTGCGCCGTTGCCGTTCTTTTATTTTTAATCGCTTTTCTTTTGGCGATCAAGGCTTCGCGCAAGCGGCTTTTGCTTTTGGGGGGTGTGTATATTTTTGCGGTTTTTGCCACCTATCTTTTGGCCGGCATTGGGCTTTTAAAATTTATTCGTATTTTTAATTTGGCGCCGACGTTAAAATGGATTACCGCTGGTATTCTTATTTTTGGAGGACTTTTAAGCATTAAAGATTATTTTTGGTATGGAAAGGGGCTTTCTTTAAAAATTCCCGAGCGAACCAAGCCGATTATCGTCAAATATCTTCAGACCGCGACTATTCCGGCGGTTTTTATTGCCGGCATTCTGGTATCGGCGTTTGAGTTGCCCTGCACCGGAGAAGTGTATCTCGGAATTTTGAGCATGATGGCCGGAATGGGCGGAAGCATTAAAACTATCGGCGCCATCTATCTCGTGATTTATAATTTAATTTTTGTTTTGCCGCTCGTTCTGATTCTTTTCGCGGCGATCTTCGGTCTTAAAATCGATCATATTGAAAAAATTCGCGCCGAACGCCGCAAATGGATTCGGCTCTTAGTCGGTTTTGGAATGCTGGCGCTTGCGTACTGGATCATAAGATAATTCAAAATTCAAGAATCAAAATGCAAAATTTAGGTGTCGCTTTGCGATAACTGTTTTATGAAAATCGCATTAAAAAATATCAAAGATACTCCTCGCAATGTGATGCGCCGGTTGGGGTATGCCGAGCATTTTGACCGGCTGACAAATCAATTCAGCTTTGTCCGCCGCTTTGAGCGCGAGCTTTATCCGCGTTTCCACGCGTACGTTGAAGAGAGGGTGGGGGAGCTCACTATCAATCTTCATCTTGATATGAAAAAGCCGTCTTACGAAGGCAGTCGCGCGCATTCCGGAGAATATGATGGGCCGCTTTTGGAAAAAGAGCGCGAAAGAATTCTTAGTTTGATTTCCGGCTTTTGATTCGCTTAACTTCGGTCATTGACCTTTTTCTTGATTCAACTTAAAGGTCGTGATATAATAAAAACATCTAATAATTAACCCACAAACCATTATGGCAGCAGTCATTGGTTATTGCGTCAAGTGCAAAGCAAAGCAGGAGATGAAAGACGCAAAAGAAGTCACTATGCCCGGTAAGGGCGGTGAGCGGCGCGCTATGAAGGGCGTTTGCCCGAAATGCGGCACCGGAATGTACAGGATTTTGGGCAAAAAGTAAATAAGAAACTTTGGGCCCAAAGTTTCTCACAAAAAGAAATCCCGCCGTTTGGCGGGATTTCTTTTGCTTCGGCGATTTTATAATACTACTTGATAGATATTAGGCGCCAACGTTCAATGCCGCGGTATCGGGTCGGAGATCGGGCTCGCCGAGCATTTCCGTTTTCAGCTTATTTGATAATTTGCGTTAAGAATATCAATAGCGTAATAGCAAAAAGCCAGCCGAGAGTGCAAAAAAAACATTTTAACCGCTTCGGTTTTGAGGTTTTCTAAATACAACAAAATCGGACGGCCGAGTACCAGTGTGCCGGTAATTGAGGCGGAGACGACAAGAAGCATAAGAATCGCCGTCGGCCCGAAAAAATTATCAGCTTTTCCAAATATCCGTTGGCCGTTTTGGAGAACAAAGGCAACGCCGGCAACATAAACGGCCGTGCCGAGAGCGTTTAAGAAACTTAGTGCGATGATTTTTTTGTTAGTCATTATGGCCGGATATTTTTAAAACGGAGGGCGAGATTCGAACTCGCGAACGGCTTTCACCGTTACCCCGATGGCCATCGGGGCGCACTCGACCTGGGGTCGGTTTAAATATTTATACAAATCAAGACGGAGGGGGAGGGATTCGAACCCTCGATACCTGTTAAGGTATAATTGCTCTCCAAGCAATCGCACTCGACCACTATGCGACCCCTCCGCCTTGATTTTTATTTATTATCCCTGTCCACTTAAACTCATTTAGTTTAAGGCCTCTATGCGACCTCTCCATTTTGAAAATATATTATTTTACAATTTTATTTTTGTGGGATAGATATGCGACCCTTTAGTTTTAAAATTATAGCAGATTATTTTTTTTTCGTCCAGAAAATTTAAACATTTGCAAAATATTTTGAATAGTGTATATACCCTGTGAATATAGTTAGAATTAAGAAGTATTTTTTATATTTTTTAGAAAGTTTTTAATGAAAAAACGTCAAAATTATGGAAATAAACAGTAATTTTATATTATTTTTTCAGTTTTGAATATAAATTTTCAAATAAAAAATATAGGTCTGTACAGTACACCTTCAAGGGTGACACTTTTTATGGGCTAAGCTAAGGTATTTTTGATAAGGAGTCAGTCCGTTCATGTTTTTTCCCAGATGTGGTCGTTCATGGTTGTACCAGTGAACGTAGCCT
>Ga0233421_10000191_pt1 | contig 29376 bp, 16 predicted proteins | sample Watercolumn_Mata_3_FD_182725 | JGI IMG/M metagenome (GOLD analysis project Ga0233421, IMG submission 182725) | Freshwater microbial communities from Lake Matano, South Sulawesi, Indonesia - Watercolumn_Matano_2014_107_MG | ecosystem: Environmental > Aquatic > Freshwater > Lake | place... | reverse complement strand
GGTTAAAGTTTTGATATGGTCATCAGTTTGTCGATAGACTTCTACTTCGTCTATAAACCATGCAACGTAATCTGGTGTCCATTCAAATGCGTATATATTATAATCCAAAGCCGGATTAAAATTTACATATTGATGACGAACATGATTAATTTGCCCCGGTGTAATTGTATTAAACTGTATATCATTATTGTACCTTCCTAATATTTCAATATCAACTTCATTCCATTTTGATGACGACCACGGATCATTCGGTAATCCGTCAAAATAAGTGAACAATGACGTGAGTATACCTTCTTTTCCCGGTGCTTTAATGCGGGCTTCAAATCTTCCGTACAAATATGAATTCTTGGTTCTATATTCTGCACCTCTAACTTGTACTTGCGATAATGAATTTGATATGAAAAAATTCATACTAATTATAAAGAGAAGAAAAATTTTTTTGGAATTTGACATATTTTATTACCAAGAGATAAACTTAATAATTTTTGCAGGGTGAATTAATATCTTCACCCTGCAGTACTACGAGGATCATATGGAGGCGCCATATGAAAAAATATTTTAGAAAGATATACCTACGGAAAATCTTTGAACGTTTTTAAGTCGACCAAAATCGCCAAATGAATAATCAATTTTTAATGCAACATTTCCTATAAATCGCTGAAGTATACCAGCACCAAAAGTATAAGATTCTTCGGAGTCTCTTAGGAAGAGAGATTTATATCCTCCTCTCAAAAAGAACAAATCGTTAAAAATATATTCACAACCCAGATTAAGACTTTCATAATTATCGCTTGGATGCATTGCATCGATAGCTAATAAAAGTTTATGCATTGAACTACTAAAGGGTTTATATGAAACACCCACTCTAAAGTTTAGAGGTAATTCCCATTGATCTGTTTGCAAATAAGCAGGAATTCTTTCGTTGTTACGTGTGGAATTTTGATCTGGATCGTACAAAACAAGTGCTGATGTTCCATCCAATTTCATCTTAGTACCAAAATTGGAAATTGACATTGCCAAGATCATGCCATCAAACGGAGTTGTGTATTGTACTCCCATATCAATAGCAAAAGCAGTTGCGTTCGTTCGCCAAATTTTTTGATTAATAAATTTTGGATTAAAACCAATTGAAAAATTATCTGTAAGATTAATTGCATATGCAACACTAAACATAACATCAGAGATTCCGAATGTTTCTCCAGTACCTTCAGGTTCCAGAATTGTTCTAACTTGCATGTCCTCTATATTAGAAGTCAAAAAACTTATACCTAAGGTTCCAAAAGAACCTATATTATACGAAGCAGCAAAAAAATCATATTTTATATCGGCAATCCAATTTACATGTTCAAAAACAACCGCACCGCCTTGTACTTTTGTTAAACCTGCAGGATTCCAATATAATGCTGTCGGGTCATCTGCAACAGCAACAAATGCGCTTCCCATTCCAGCTGCTCTTGCTCCTTGATTAATGGAAAGAAATTGTGCTGCGGTTGTTCCTCTTTTGGATACATCGGATACATAACCTTGTGCATAAACAGAATGACTGGTTAAAACAATTATACAAGCATTAACAACAAACATTAAATTTATTTTTTTTCTTTTCATAAATCACTCCAATGCTATTTGATTACTGCAAATTTGCCAATATACTCCCCAATATTAGGCGCATTAACATGATAAATATATAAACCGTATGCTAAGTCCATTCCATCGTCTGTCATCAAATTCCAGGTGATTGTTCCATCTTCAGAGCCAGATTCTTTTTGCAATGTTTTTATCAAAGCTCCTGTAACAGTATAAATTTTTATTGTACATTTTGCCGGAAGATGAATAAAATCTATTCTTCTTTCACCACGACCTGATTGAATAAGATTTCTCTTTTCCCATGCATTAGCACTAATATAAGGGTTTGGAACAACAGCTATTTTATTGAGGGAATTTTTTGCTGTAGTTGAATCAACTTTAGCCCCGGTTGTAGTAAACTGGAAATAATCCCCAGTTTTAAAAGGCTTAGTTGTAACAAATCTGAAAATATCTCCAGGCCTTGGCGTAGCATACATTGGTGCCGAAGGTATTCTGTACATAATTCTCCAGGCTAATCTAAATGAATTGTTCTCGTACTCAATAATTACGATATCATCGCTTAAACTAAATTGCCCGTCATTATCGTTATCAAAATATTCAGCCCCAACTTCTTCTCCCCTTGTAATATTTCTTGCTTTAAATGGAATTTGTTTATTGGTAAATGGAGTAGTTATTGTTTGTCCGGTTGGAAGCCATTCAATTTCATAATCTGACGGCCATGCTATGTTCCGTTGTGGTGAACTTTTATCCGGAGCTACTATCATATCTACATTACTGTAACCCTTCACCCAACCTTTTTCCTTAATTACTCCTAAGGTATCATTGCTGACAGCAAGTACAAGTCCATCAAATGGCGTACTATACTTTTGTCCGCCAAAATTTGAAGAATCAATATTTGCAAAAATAACTTCATCTTTTCCATTCAAAGTTCTGGTTAATGAATATGAAATAGTTTTATGTCTTGGCACATTGCCATTTGCAATAAAATTTAATTTGTAAGAAGCATTTTCTTTAACTTCTCGCGGATTAAGAACAATTAGGTTAACCTTACCAGAACCCAGCCCTTGTGTAACTTTAGATAGATCTCCAGTTACCTGTGGTGGTTTATATCCAGCAGAAGGTGCATTGGGAGTTACTACAGCACAATTAATATCTACAAATTTTATCTGTCCCGAAAAATCTTGAGTAATAATTTTAGTGTTCTCACTAGGAATTAATCCTTTTGTGCCATAACGCGGATCTCCTTGATCATAAGCAACCAAAGCATAGTAATAAGTAGAACCGTTAGTAACGGTTGAATCGACATAGGAATGCTGCAAACCAGTATCATTCCCTCTCCAAAAATGAGCACCGTTTATACCCACAGGGTCCGGACCTTTAATACCGTCTTTCAAATCAAATTGTGCAAGTGGTTTCCAATATTTTGGTTCACCTTTAGAATCAGTAATAAGTTTGATATCGTTAAACTCGGGTTCTTGACTTCTGTATAATATATATCCTTCAAAATCTTTTTTTCTTAAAAACCTATCAAAAGATTTTTCAGCGTAATCATTCCAATAGAGAAATACTTTCTTATCTCCGGCAGTTGCAGTTAAGGTTGGCTTTAACGGCGGCTGCGAAAAATTATAATTTGCATTATATATAGCTTGAACGGTTTCTTTATTGAATACCATATCGTCATAATCAACACCAAATACCAAAGCAACAGAAAATCTTTCACGTTTAAAAAGTTTTAATGGAAAAGGACCCGAACCAAATAGTATTTGAATATTTGATTTTGTTAGTGAGGTATCAAAGCTACCATAATTCATCTTTCTCCAAATAACTTCATCATTCTTAGGCCAAATTGCATTAGGTCCCTTATTAGAAAGTCTTTCTATTACCAAACTTGTTAAACCAATTTGATCGGATTCATCTTTATCGGTTCTATCAAAATTCGGTTCACCATCGGTTGGTTTCCCGTCACCTTCTCCTTCATCCGGACCATTGTATTGCGGATCGTCCGGTCCAACACCATCTTTTCCAAGATCATCATTGAGCGGTTCACCTTTATCCCAAACGCCGTTATGATTTAAATCCGAAAACGGAACCCAGTCATGGTCATCATCAATTCCGTTATCGCGGCTTTCATCCACCATTCCGTCTTCATCGTTATCGATTCCGTCTGTTGAGTTACCAGGACTTTCCAAGAATGCGTACCCGACATACCCGGTTTTCCAATTACCCGGAGGTGCAACACCGTCGCTATCAAATGCATAAGCAAGATCAAGTTTGGTATTGTAAGAAGCATTGTCATCACCATTATCATCAACACCGCCAACACCTGTATCGCAGTAGAAACCAAAATAAGTTGTATCGTATGAAACAGCGGATAAGTTTACTATATCATAGTGAAAGAAAATAATATCTTCAGCTAAAACATGCGACCATTGAAACCCCCTCACTTCCACTCTTAAACCTAAACCACCTCTATTTTGGTCTGAGGGCAAAGGATAATAATTATATGGAGGTCTTGCGAATTCTCTATCTTTTGAATCATCCATTGCATAAAAAATTTCTAAATCTGCATTTGTAACGCCACGACCGAAATAACCGAACCAATAACCATCCCACTTAGAATCAACGTTTGGCAAGGAACGCGGCCACAATTCCGGCCATGAAGATGGTCTTGTACTCATTGCGGGCTGTTCAGAGCTGGCTGCAGCGTAGCCAGGAATTGGTTCCATTACCCATAAATCGTTTGTAACAGGATCGAAATCGACTTCTTCTCTGTAAGATGTTTGCGCTGGATGAACTAATTGTTTATTTCCCGGGGCGATTATAGAAGAAGCAACAATGGGTGTACAGCCGTCAAGATACATATGCCCTGTCCCTTTTGGCCATTCGCCGGAAGGTCGATCTGGCCAGGTGCCTAACTGCCCGTCATTTGAGAAAAGTGTTCTAACTAGATTACCATCCATAACACTTTTTTTTCTATAAGTTTTATCGCCATAGGGTTCAGTGCGATATTTTTTAATTTGTTCTTGAGTTTGCGGCCAAAGAACATTTGTAATAAAAAACATTATAAACAAGCATAAAAAATTTCTTCTCATTCTTAACTCCATTTTCTATAGCTCAATTCAAAATTTTAAAAATTAACATTGACGCCAATATTTATTCTTCTTGGAGCTGAATAATCAGCCGGGTTTAATAAATACTGTTCTAAAGTATTTTTTCCAACAATCGGTGCCGCTAATTTCGAATTTAAATCTATACCTGCCCTTCCAGTTGTACTATTAACTCCATATTCGTTTTTAATATCGAATAAATTATATACAAGCAAATAGACATTGGCATCAAATCCAAAAATCTTGAATTGTTTGTTAGCTCTAAGATCAACATTTAAAGTGGTTGGTTTTCGTCCTTGATTTTCAAAACGTAATCCTTGCGAATAACGCGGATCTTCGGTATAAGGTGACCCGCTGCCGTAATTAAAAATTAATCCAACAGTCCAATCCATCGGATTTCCAATTGTAACTGATGCATTAAAAGTATGTGTTTGATCCCAATCTAAAGGAACAACTTTTTTATTCTCTTCAATTGGGGGATCGGCTTGGTTGTTATAATACTGAACCATTGGGTCGGATGCATTTCCTGCAGCAACTTGATAAGTATAATCTATCTTTGCACTAAAGAAATCAGCAAATCTTTTATCAAGAGTAATTATTATGCCTTTAACATTACCATAATCTCTATTAATAAATCTAGCAAATGTAAAACCTTCGTAAGTTTTTAAAATTTGCATTCCAAGTAAATCGCGGATATCGCTATAGTATACTGATACATCAATTGATACTTCTGGAAAAATAACTTGTTGTAAACCTAACTCATACTTAACGGTTTTTTGGGATTTTAGTTCAGGATTTCCAAGCGTAGAAGATAACGAAGTTGTCTGATCAATTATATAGGCATAATTTTCATATAATCTTTCAAAACTTGGAATTTGGAAAAAGTGACCATATGAAAAATGAATAGCTCCTTTATCAGACATTGGGAATGAAACTCCTAAACGCGGGCTTATTTGCCATTCAGTTATAGATTTTCTATTTCCTAGTTTGCCATAAGTATCAAGTGTTGTTTGAAAAAAGTTCGGATTATTTAATGGATTTCGAATATCAATTGGCAATTCTGTATTAGAACTAAAGAAATCAAATCTTATTCCGGCATTAATAATCATAATATCATATTCCATTTTATCTTGAAGATATGCAGATATTTCAAAAGGATATCTTGTATAGATCTGATTATACTTAGTGTTTGGATTACTATATCCTAAGGTAAAAATTGCTTGTCCGGTAGAATCAATCTGACCTTCGGTCAAATTTCTAATAGTTTTCCAACTGTTAAAAATTGTATGAAGTCTGGCTTCTGCACCTATTTTAATCTTATGCTCTTTTGTAATTTGAGATTCTATTGCAAACTGTCCTATTAAAGTTTTTGTATATCTATTATATCTATCTGTTTCGTTACCTCCTTGATTAAAAGTATAGCTAGTATAAGGAGTACCTTGGTTAGGTTCCATATAACGAGTGTCAAATTCATTTTCATATAAATAGCCCCAATATTTATGATAGTTTGAAGAAAGTTTTAAGGTTGCAAAAGTACTTTGTGAAGGAATCCATGAAACCTGAAAACTATGAATCGTATTTGTTCTGTAATGATTTTTGATAGCATCTGGAGTCCACTTATAAGCATGGCTATAATATTTATTCCAATTATCGTCCCAAAAAAGACTATAGCTTAATTTCCAATTACTAAACCCATAAGTAAGTTTTCCGTTAAATGATTTTTTTTCATTTGGATTCATTGGCACGTATGCACTGTCGCCAGTAGCTCGATCAATCCAAATTTCTTGATTTCCTGCAATAGGAAAAATTGGTCTATCATCCGAAACATTGTAAAACCTTCGACCATATTCATAACCATTATCTCTATAATATCTTCCAGTTAAAAAGAATGTTAAATTATCCGCTATTGGTACCGGTCCGCTTAAAGTTAATTGAACATCCCTTGGTCCATTTAGATTCACTTTATTTAAATTTTGAAAAATGTCTTTATGAGTAGTAAAATAATTTCCTACATAGGCAGATATATTGCCTTCATATTTTGCGGATCCATCTTTGGTAACAATATTAACAATACCCGACATTGCTTGACCATATTCAGCATTAAAAGTTCCGCTAATAACTTCCATTTGTCTGATAGAAGTATTTTCAATTTCAACAGACATACCTCCGTTAAAAACATCGCTAATGTTTACACCATCAACTAAATACCCTACTTCGCCTGAGCGACCACCTCTAAAGTGTCCATTAACAACTCCGGCTTGTAAATTTACAACTTGATGTAAATTTTCCACAGGCATCGTTTTTAATTCTTCCGAAGTTACTATTGAAGTGGAAGAAGTTAGATCTTTTGTTATTAAAGGCTGCTTAGCTTGAATAACAACTTCACCAATATTAATTGTTGTTGGGGTTAAAGAAACATTTAGACGAGTAGTTTGATCAATCTTTATTAAAACTGCATTTACAGTAACTTTATGATATCCAACAGAACTAACTACAACCGTATAATTACCTGGAAGAATATTATTGATGTAAAAATACCCATCAAGATCTGCAACAGCACCTTGGTTAGTGCCTTGAATAAGTATTGAAGCACCAATTACCGGTTCTTTCGTTTCTGAATCAAGAATTTTTCCAGCAAGTTTTCCAGTAGTACCTGCAGTAATAAAAGAAGTGGCGAGTAATAGCGAAATAATAATCAATTGAATTACTCTTTTATCTAACTTGATTTTATGCATCGAATTTACTCTGCACATTGTCTATCCCTTAAAATTTATAGATTGTAAAACAAAAAGGCACTGCGTGTTCTGCAGTGCCTTAATATCGGTTTAATTATTTGAGAACCATCATCTTTTTTACATCGGTAAATGAACCGCTTTCAATTCTGTAAATGTAAACACCCGATGCTAATTTTGAAGCATTGAAGTTTACAGTATATTTTCCGGCGTCTTGAACAGCGTTAACTAAATCTGCTACCTGGCGGCCAAGAATATCGTAAACCTTCAAGGTTACTAAACCTGGAGAAGCAATTGAGTATTTAATTTGTGTAACTGGGTTAAATGGATTAGGATAGTTTTGATCTAATGAGAATGTAAATGGTTTTTCTTCTTCAACATCAGTTGTTACAACATCGGTATTACCTAACCATGTATACATCCAAAGATTTGGATACTGCCATCCGGCATCATTATCGAATGGTGACCAACCGATTTGACCTTCGCGGTTTTTCCATAATTCTGGCGAATTCAGACCGTCATTATCACAAACAAGCAACTGAAGCGGAATTTTATAACCTTCTTTTACAAAAATTGTATCTTTTGTGTTTGCCGGTGTCTTTCTCAATTTAATCATGTCTGAGAATTTCAATCTGCCTTCAATCATATAACCGGAAGGGAATTTTTCCTGCCAATAGTAATTAGCTCCAGGCATTAATAAAGAATCTTTTTCTGATTCCCAATGATCGCTTCTTGCCCTATCTTTATTAAATCTAAAATGATAATCTGGTTCGGTGCCATGCTTATACGCTCTATGTTGAGATGCTGGTTGATTGTATAAACCAATTTCAATATCCGCACAGTCAAGAGCCCAGCTAGAACCTTTGCTTAAATATGAAATATCGTTAAAAACTATATCGTCTGTAACATTAACTGCGAAGTACATATATTCTTTATCCATGGCTAAATAAAAGTCAGCGGAACAATCTGCATCATTATTAATTGTAAAACCTGTCATGATATGTCCCGAACCATCAGAGACTTTAATTCTAAACGGTGTAACGCCAGCCCATTCAGTTAAAGCACCATCTGCTTTCCAGCTTGGAGGTGTTAAAATAGGAATAGTTGGAATACCTTTGGCTAAATATGAGGCTCCGCCGGTAAGTGTATGCGGCCCAGCATTGCCAGCTTTATCTATTGCTCTTACAGCGTAAAAATAAGTAATATATTTATCTGTCTTAGGCGTTCTTAATAAATGTTCAAAAACCTGTGTACCTCTTGCAATATTTCCGGCAACCAATTCAACACCAGGTGCCGTAAGGCTCGATATCAAAGTCTTGCTTGCATAAATAAAATATTTTTCTGTTGTTTCACCAGGAATGTCATTCCATGTAATTAGATTAGAATAATTACCGCCAACAACATTAACACCAGTTGGTGCAACTGGTGCAATTATATCAAATAGTTGATAACCAGATTGTTGAAGAATTCCGAAATACATATTGCCAATTAGTTTTTCACCTTTTGGCCCTGAATCAGGTCCGCCAGCGCCAATTGCAAGAAATTCAAATTTTATTTTTGTCATTTTTTCGGGGTTGAATGTTTCATCAACTTTTGGTCCGTTGGGATTTCTTGCAAACGCTCCAACAGGAGGATATTGATCACTATTATTATTCCCATTAACACCTTGTTTAAGTGGAAGATTATATCTTGTCCAATCAGATATTTTTGTTAAATCTATTGGAATTTTTGTTACCCATTGTTCTCCATTATCACCTTCATAAATATACATTCTTAGCACAGCACGTTTAGGAACAGTTGTTACGCAAGCTGTTGTATTTTTAATAAAGATAGATAGATTAGTTCTTTCAACAAATTTAGTAGGAGCAGCAGCAGGAATTTCAAAACCTGTAACACCACCCCAACCTTCGGAAGCGTCACAAGTATAGTCAACTTTCATAGAACCGGTAGTTCCTTCTACTTTTTCAGTTGCTTCATTTGTTAAAGTAACTCCACCAGTGCCGCTCGACCATGTTTTTGTAAATGAAGCTGCTTGATTTACAAAGGTTAAAATTGGAGGAGAATAACGATCTCCCGTAACAGCAAAACTGTCAAATAGAATTGTGCCTGCTGCAGTAGGTGTGTTTGTTCCAGAACCACCTGTTATATAAACCAAAGCAAGTTCCATAGTTTTAATTTTATCTAATTGAATTTCTCTATCGCCATCACCAAATTGTAGAGCCCATTCTTTTGATTTATCACCACCGTCTTTAAAAACATCAAGCGAAACAGTTACCTGTTTCCACTGACCGGAAGCATCTGCCAAATCAACCGGCATTTCTCTGAACCAAAGATCCCTTTTATTATCACTATCTACATCACCTATTTTTAATTCCATAAATACTGTGCCTGGTTTAGTTGTAACAACAGGTTTTGTAACTTTATACCAAAATGTTAGTGCTGTACCGGTAGAAAGATTCATGTAGTTGGCAAGTGGATTAGGAGTTACTCTTACAATGAAACCGCCCCATCCATCACCGGCTCCAATAAGATAATCTACTTTTAAAGAAGCACTACCTTCTTTTTTATCAGCAGTATTATCCGATAGGTCCATTTTTGCAGTGGCAGAACCCTGGTTATTGTAAAATGCACCTAAATCCCAATAACCACTTGCAACCGAATTATCTAATGGCTGGAAAATATACCTTTGTGCAAAGGAAGTTCCAACAATTATTAGAACAATAAAGAGTGTTAGAAATTTTTTCATTTTACTTCTCCTTTTGTTAGTGTATTAGTTATTTACCTTGTGATTAATTAAGCAAGAAATTTTATACAAAAAAATACCATAGACTTAATGTTAAAATTAGTACTCCAAATGTAAGAATAAATTTATACTTTGAACGTGAAAAATCAGAAATGCCTTCAGTTTGGATATCAAAATAATAGTTTTCAGAATAATATAATCCAACATTTTGTCGGTTGGAATCTGGTTTACTTGCAAATATATAGCTGAAGGCGAATAACATTATTGATGTGACAAAAAATAGAAAAATGGTAAAGTGTAAATAGTTGATCTGTGCATAATAGATTAAGAAAGAGTTACTGAGCAATTCGGATTTATTTAGAAACTCTATTATAAATCTTAATGCCCCTAAAGATTCTCCAACGATTAATGAAATCACTGCACTTTTAGCAGTTACTTTTTTGAAGGTTAAGCCAAAAATAAATACTGCAGCAATAGGGGCGCTTACAAATGCCTGTGTACTTTGTAAAAATATATAGATGTGCGAGTTAACTATCTTAACAAATGGTATTAACAGAATTACCACAAAAATTGTAATAATTGTAGCCATTCTACCCACTAAAACTAAAGTTCGATCAGATGCGTTAGGATGTTTAGGTTTATAAAAATCGATTGTATAAAGAGCAGCAATACTATTAAATGAGGCGGAAAGTGAAGACATGACAGCTGATAAAAATCCTACAATTACTAATCCTTTAATTCCGTTAGGAAGTATATCACTAGCGAGTAAAACAGGATAAGCTTCGTCACCACGAATTTCAGGAAATAAAGCAAATGCAATTAACCCTGGTAAAACAAGAATAAAAATTGGTAAAATTTTAAGAATAGAGGTAAGGATTGTTCCCGTTTGTGCATCATTTATACTTTTAGAGCCAAGAATACGCTGCACCATATAGTAATCGGCACACCAATACCAAAATGCAATTATGGGAGCGCCAAAAATTATTCCCGTCCATGGAAAATCGGGGTCGGTAAAAGGTTTCAGCATTTGAAAATGTTCAGCTGGTAGTTTTGCCGTTAAACCGCTAAAACCACCAACTTCATTTAAGCTGAATATGGTTAACAGAACCGCACCCAAAATTAAGAGAATACCTTGAAGAATTTGTGTTCTGATAACTGCAGAGAAGCCCCCGACTAAAGAATATATTCCAGTTAAAAAAACAATAATTACAGCAGAAGAAAAAATATTCAGCCCTAATATTTTATTAAATAAAATACCACTAGCAAAAAGAGTTACAAGAATTTTAGTAACTATGTATGTAGCAATGGATAATCCAGAAAATAATTTTCTTGCAGCGGTATTAAATCTTTTTTCTAAAAATTCCGGTGTTGTTAGAATGCCGGTCTTTTTATAGATGGGTGCAATGATCCATCCAAGAAGTATTAATAGAAATATTGCAATTAATTCGAATTGCGCAACAGCTAAACCACGGGCTGCACCCTGTCCAGCAAGACCAATAAAATGTTCGCTTGAAATATTTGTAGCAAACATTGAAATTCCAATAGTAAACCAACCAAGATTTCTGCCTGCAAGAAAATAATCGGTTAAATTTTTATCCCTATTTCTAAAAGATAAACCTATGCCCAAAACAACAATAAAATAAATTATTATTATTAAATAGTCGTAAAGACTGATTGGATTAATCATGGAAAAAAGAATGCAAGAATAATACCGATATTTACCCCATTATTTCTGAAAGTTTATGGTAAAAAAGCAACAATTGATTAATGCGAATTATCAAATTGATAAGTTTAACTTATTAAATTAATAAAGTTATTTAAAGTTTAGGTCATATGATACTATTTTAGCACCAACATTTTTTTTGATTCTACATAATTTCCGGCAATAAATGTATAGAAATAAACACCGCTAGGTAAAGATAAATTATTAATGTTGAATGCTGAATTATAAATTCCGGCTTGCTTAAATTCATCAACAAGCGTTGCAATTTCTCTTCCTAATAAATCATAAACTTTTAATGTAACATAACTGCTTACTGCAATCTTCCAACTAATATTTGTACTTGGGTTAAACGGATTGGGATAATTTTGCTCTAAAGAATTTTTCGATGGTAATAAATTTTGTTTATCACCATTTAAGCTAACTATCAGCCCATCTTTATTAGCATAAGGTAAATATGTTGCTCTTAAAGAACCCGCAACTTGTTTTTCAGTTTTACGGTCCATGGAAATCAATCCCATAGTTTGCCAGCCATTTTTTTTAGCCTTGTACTGATACCAATCAAATACACACCACCAAGTAATACCCATAAGATTTCCATTTGCGTTATAATTGGCTGAAGCATCATAAGGGAAATGCGGTTTAAACCCGTTAAATGTTTGAGTAAATACATTGACCTGCTCTGATTCTGTAGAACCGTTTTCAGATGACCAATAACCAAACTCTGTATCTATGAGCGGTTTTTTGGGAAAAGAAGTTTTTGCATTATTTACAAATGTAAATGTTGGACCAAAATAACTTTTGCTTGTTCCATAAAAAATTCCAAAATACATTGTCCAACCGGCAACATCTAATGGTGTTTGAGTTGCATCAGCATAACCCGGTTTATCAGCAGCCGCTGATTGTGTAAGTAACCTTCCGTCATAATAATTATTTTTAAAATCATCTTTAATTAAGTTTTGAAAAACCAACCTCCCGCCTCCATCAAGATGACATTCGTTAGAATTACTCCACATAAATATTGATGGTCTATTATAATCTCTAAAAACCATTTCCCTAAACATTTGTAGGTGAAGTTTACGTGAGTTATTCTGAATATCAAAAACATCTTGAGAATCCCACTGCCATAATGGAATTTCTTCCATTATTCCAATACCAAGTCGATCTGCAATTAAATAAGTATATAAATGATTTGGATAATGAGCGGTTCTAAGATATAGTGCATTTAATGATTTAACTGTTTGTAAATCAGAATAAATTATATTCTTAGGCACACTTCTTCCAAAATCGGGATGTTCTTCGTGGCGAGCAACACCGGGTAAAAACATTATTCTATCGTTTAATTGGAATTTACCATTTGAGGTTGCAACTGTTCGTATTCCAAATTGTGTATAATATTCATCTAATACTATTATACCGTTGAGCACCGAAACTTTCATGATATATAAATTTGGTGTTTTCATTGTCCACAATTTAGGATTTGAAATAAGCAAATTTGATTTCCACGCAGCTGCAGCATTTGGATCAAGATTTAAAGAGCTTTGATTCGTTCCACTAAACGATAGTTCTGATCCGGCCAAATCTAATGCAAATTCAGATTGAATATTGGTAGAATTAATGTATGCTTCAAAAATTTTTATATTAATGTTAACCGTTGATGAAGAAATATTTTTGTTATTTAATACAACAGTTACCTCAACATTTCCATCTATATCCTTTGGAACTATATCAGCTCTAATAATAGATATGGGATTTGAGAATTCAATATAAACATCGTGAATAATACCAGCCCAATTAAACCAGTCAACAACGTTGAAAGGAATTATATCTTTCCTTGTTCCCCAAGCAATATTATCAATACGCACAGCAATAGTATTATTCGCACCATAATTCAGTTTTGATGAGACGTCAAACGCAAAAGGACTATAACCTCCTTCATGGTAACCAATATAATTCCCATTTATCCAAACATCGCAAACATAGTTGACTGAATAAAAAATTAGTTTGGCAAATTTCCCGGCATTTGATGCATCTACATTAAACGTTTTTCTGTACCAAACTCCATCTTCGTAATACTCTGGAAATAACCCATTAGGAGCAGTAGACTCAGTTAAGCCGTTTTCAACTGAGGGCAGAATTTTTTTCTCCCATGCAAGATCGTTAAAACCAGAAGTATGCCTTCCGGCCGCTTCCGTCTCTAAATTCAAAATACCAGCTGCATCTCTTTTCGATAAAGTAATATTATCGGATGCGCTGAATCTGAGTTTTTTCCATTCACCGGAAAGATCGATTGATGCCCGCGTTTTTTGTTTTTCAAAAGCTGGTAGCGGCATCCCATTTTGATATGGAACTTTAATTCCATTTACATTTACCAAACTTAATGTAGGTTCTAATGTTGCAGTTTGGGCAATAACAAGAATATTATGGAATAATAATACTGTAATAAGTTTCAATAACAATTTCATAAACATCACCTATTTGGGAAAGATTATGAATTCAAAAAAGATACCAAAATTGAAATTAATTATTATTAAAAATTAATTTGGTTTTGGTCTTTTCTTTCTGGAAGTAATATAAAGATTATCACAATGATAAAAATAAATTATGATTTTAATAATATTTGAGTTTGTCAGTAAGCTGATTGAAAGAATAGAGCCGGGAGAACTACTTTAATCCTAATTCTTTACACATTCTTAAATAATTGGGCGGTGCAAGTCCAAGTTTTTTGGCCGCTTCCGAATCGGAATTTGTTTGAAGCCGAATGTATTTAAAATATTTTTCGCGGAATATTTTTTCCATATGTTTTAGAGTTTGTTTTTCACCGGAAGATTTAAAACTTAATCCGTCCTCAATTAAAAAATCCTCTGAAAGAGAAACCTTTTTACCAAGCGCTGTATGAAAGATTTGTGGAGTAATAATTTTTTCATCATAAAAAAATAACCTTTGAATTAGGTTTTTTAGTTCGCGTACATTTCCCCTCCATTCATATGCAATTAATAATTTCATTGCATCTTCGTTAATTACCGGAATTTCTTTACCCATATCAATAGAGAATTCACCCATGAAATAATCAATCAAATAATGAATGTCTTCTTTTCTTTCACGTAAAGATGGGATATGAATAGGAACAACATTTAATCTATAATATAAATCTTCTCTAAATTTTTTTTCACGAATTGCATCTTCAAGATTTTTATTAGTTGCAGAAATTATTCTGACATTAACTTTTATATTTTCTGTTCTCCCGATTTTTTCAATTTCACCATCTTGAAGAATGCGTAATAATTTAACTTGAGCAGAAAGCGGTAACTCTGATATTTCATCTAAAAAAATAGTTCCGTGATTGGCTATTTCAAAAAGGCCCGGTTTACTTTTTTCGGCTCCGGTAAAAGCACCTTTTTCATAACCAAATAGTTCACTTTCAATTAACTGATCTGGAAGGCTGCCGCAATTAATGGGAACAAAATTTTCGTATTTACGGGTACTTTTATAATGCAGATTATAAGCAACTAATTCTTTTCCGGTACCTGAAGCTCCGGATATAAGAATTGGAGCGTTGGTATTGCAGTACTTAATTATTTGTTCTTTCAATTCCGAAATAGCTGAAGAGATTCCGATGATTTTTTTTTCCGAAAGGATGTTCTCGATATTATTTTTTAATTTCTGGTTAGATTTTTGTTTTTCCTTAATAAGTTTTTTCCTTTCGTATGCATTAAAAATACTTAATATAAAATCGGTCGGTTGATAAATATAATCTTCAATATCTCCAGGATATTTTGTACAGTACCAAAAAGCTCCTGCTTCTATAAGGTTTTGAGCGAATTCATAATCAGTTACATTCACAGTCATTTTAGTGATAACAATTATTTGTAACGATGAATCCATTTCCTTGATCTTTTTAATTAATTGTGCACCTCTTAATCCTCCTGCAATTTGAAAATCCATTATAACAATATCATAAAGATTTTTTTTCATATCTAATAGATCAATAGCAGAACGACCATCAGAAACTTTATCAACAATATGAATTCTGTCTTCAAACGGTTTAATTGTTTTTTCAACTCGTCGTACATCAAAATCTTCATCCTCAATTAATAAAACTTTAATAACATCTTGTAACATCATTGTATCTCCATCATGTTAATGAGGAATTTCAATTAAAAATTTACATCCGCCTTCTATTAGGTTTTCCACATCAATTTTCCAGCCGCATCGCTGTTTTGATATTTCATATGCAATATAACAACCGTATCCTGTTGACTCGCTTTGATTTTTAGTTGAGACATTTTCAAGAAATAATTTTCTTACACCCTTTTCATCCTTCTCTAACAGCTCAGCGAGAATTCCAGGCCCGTTATCTGAAATAGTAAGTAAAGTTAAATTCTTAAGGGAGTGATATTCGGTCTTTATATTTATTGTCAAATTTATGTCTCCGGCGTGGTCAATGCAATTTTGGATCAATGGTTCAATTACTTCCCAAATTACAAATTCATTTATACTAAGCGGCGGAATTTTTTTATCTAAACTCAACTTAAATTCAAACGAATTTGATTTTATAGAAGTTCTATTAAAAATATTTTTTATTATAAAATTTATTACGTCGTTTAAATCAGTCTTAAATGCGCCATTACGTATAGTATGAACAGGCGGATCGTACCATTTCATATCATAGATAACGCGCGAAATAAAACTAGAATAGCGCGATACTCGATATTTTATTTCGTCGATATTTTCAGAAGACAACAAACGAAGATCATCCTTTATAAAACCCATAACTTTTTCGGCTTTATGGTGAGTATGATAAATACGTTTTGTAAACATTGCTTCCTTTCGATGTTCGGTTTCTTGTTTAATACTGTGTTCGTGTTCATCAAGCAATAACTTTTGTGCCTCGTTTCTTTCTTTAACTGTGTAAGAAGAAATGTAATACATAGCGAGCAAACCCAATAAAAAAAGTGCAAAATATATTATAGATATTTCTTCATAGCTCGAAATGATTTCTCGTTGAATGAATGAAACATCTGCTGTATTACGTACGTAAAATGCACCTATAAATTCTCCATTAAGAACAAAAGGCACCAAAATATGATAGGTTTGCTTATTACTGAGCACATTTATTATTTGTTCTTTTTTTATCATTTCAGTTTTGACACTATCATAAAGTCTAATTGCGTTACGATGCCGATCCGATGCGTCGGGATAATTCAACTCTTTATTATTGATGAAAGAGAATAAAACACGCCCATCGTCTATTGCCAACACTTTATTTTTATTATTAACAAGAAGACAAATTTCTTCAACATTTTGCTGTAACAATTGTTGATTGAGAATGATATCAAAAAAACGAATAATTCTTTGTTTATCAGTTTCACTTACTGGATTATTCAACTTAGAAGTTTCTAACATCAGTTCAAGTGTTGTTGAACCAAGGTTTGCAAATCTTTCAGCAGAATGTTTTTGAAACCACTTTTGCGTATTTTGCACAAAATTATGTACAGATGCTTTATGTACATACGAAAGTATAATTTGAAAAATTATTAAAGCTATTAGAAGAATAGTCAAGTGTTTAAACTCGAAGTGATATTTTTTTAGATTATCTAATAATTGATTTTTCATTTTATATCTACTTTATAAAAATATCATTTGAATTTATAATACTCTGAGCTTTTTCAAGAGCCTCGTTGATTTTAATTTTTTTCATAATTGCCATGTGTAAATATGATGCGATAATATCAGAGCATCGAGTATACTTCTCCGAAAATGGGCGGTGAATCCCGGTTGATAATAAGTTTTTGTAAAATTGCAAATCCGGATATTTCTTTACGAATAAAGTATCCGAATAAATGCTGCTAACAACCGGCAAATATCCGCCTTTTTCAAAAAACATTTTTTGAATTTCTTCGCTTAAAAGATATTTTATAAATTCCATTGCTTCACTTTTCTTGGTAGAAAATTTGGACAACATCAAATTCCACCCGCCAATAATGCTTGCAGGTTTTCCATTTCTAAAATGTGGCATTGGTGCTTTCAGATAAATGTTAGATACATCTTCTTCTTTTATATTTCTTTTATACCAATCAAAAAATCCCGGCCAGCCTTTCATAAAAAAAATCTGTTTGCTAACAAAATTAAAATAACACTCGGATTCTCTATAGTTCGTCACTTCAACTGGTGATAAAGTAAAATTATTCACTAAATCAGCTAATAACTGCAAGGCATTGTGTGCTGCATGTGTATTAATTCTTACAGAATCACCAACAAATAGTTTTTCATTTTGTGAGCCTAACATTTCAACAAAACTGCACATTAGCCCTTCATAATTATCAGCTGGAAATAGATACACAGAGGGATTTATTCGTTTAAGTTCTTTGCTAATTGAAATAAATCTTTCCCACGTAATATAGTTTGCAAGCTCATTTTTAATTTTTGAGTAATTGGAAAGTTTTTTCAATGCCAGATCATTGTAATACAAAACTCCAATATCATAATACAAAGGCATTGCAACAAGACTTCCATTGAAATAACAAGTTTGGATGATTTGATTAATAATATGCTTTCGCTGATCGGTTAAAAAATATTTGTCTAATGGTTCAGTCCATTTTGCAAAACGCGGCACCCAAATTTGATCTACAGAAAAAATATCAACTTTATCACTGTTGCTTCTTAAGAAACGAATTAGGAGTTCTTTCCTCTCGTTGGTGCTAAATTTTTCAAACGGAAGATCAATTGGAACAACTTCTATTCTGCCTTCGTTAAGCTGATTAAACCGATCAATAATAAATTTAAGGCTGGCAGAAATATTATCAACATAATAAATCTTTTTTTCTCTCTGTACCGAAGATTTAAAATAGTCCGTAAAGAAAAACATCAACGTAAAAATTAAAAGCACAAGAATAGTAATTGATGCAATCGATAGATAATATTTTTTGATGTTTAGTTTCTGCACTTTTATTATAGTTGAATTAAAGAATAGATTTTTTTTTCAATGACTGATATTTTTTAAACCATGTTGAAAAATTTGACATAAACGGAACGGCTAAGAACTGACTGCCAAATCCAAACCTTCTGATAACCAACATATTAATTGAAGAGACCTTTAGAGAATTTAGTAGGTGTTCGTTTATTTCAACTCCATTATCTAAAGCAAGCTGTGCTGTTATTTCATCAAGGTTCTTATACATTTTTTCCGTTTTAAGAATATTCTTGATATCTTCTTTTGCTTCTTCAAAGGTTGCAACCTTTTCTTTCTTACCAACTTTTTTATCTAACAATTTGATAACGGAATACCCTTCAGGTGTTTTAATTGGGCCGTAAACTTCTCCAACTTTCATTTTAGAAACAGCTTTACCTATTTCACCTTTTTCCGAAATTTTAAAATAACCCGATTCTCCGCTTATATTTTTTAGCGAATCGTTAATACTGTATTTTTGTACTAACTCATTAAATTCTACTCCTCTTTCCAATTCTTTTAGAATCAAATAAATTTTATCAAGATTATCTGTTAAAATTTCAGCTATCTTAAATTGATCGGGTTGTTGTACCATCCGATTTGTTTTTACGAAATAATTATATGCATCGATATCACTCACTATTTCGCGGTTAAAAATATTTTTCATCATTTCTTGAGACAAATAATAATCTTTCCAAATATTTAATTCCGAAGAAACCTCGGGAAGTTTATCGTATCCGCGTTCCATTGCTTCACGGGCTAGTAATGTATTTTGAATATATGAACTTATGTATGCGTTTAATCTATTAAAGATATGAGCTGAATCCAGGCTGTTAAATTCAAGGTCTTGAAACGACATATAGTTCAAGAATTTTGATAAGCTTATCGGATCTTTTGCAAACTTTATTATTGGTTTATCTAATTCTTTAGAATTAAATTTATTTTTGATTGTTGGAATATCTTCTTCCCCAATTTTAAAAACATTTCCTCTAAACTTAACTACTTCTCTGCTATTTATATAAAACATTAAAGCGCTATGAAGTTTTTCAACCGTTTCTCGATCTGCATTTATTACAATACCTCTAAAAAATTTTTTATAGAACGATTGGTAAGTTTTATCTTCTATTCTTGATTTAAGTATTTTTTCAATTTTTAATAAAGCATTATCATCCAGATAAGATATTGTGTTTGATGAATAGACCTTGCAAATGTACCAACCTTCTTTCAGCATAACAGGAACAGTAAATTCTCCGATGCCAATCTTATAAATTTCATTTTCCATTTTTTCATTCATTTCACCAAAGGTAATTTCTTTGGCTTCTGTCTGCTCGCTATTTTCTTGTCGTAAAGCAAGGATAGAATCGAACGATGACCCATTTTTCAATTCCAAATAAATTTTCTGAATTTCATTTTCTTTTTGTGAAAAAATAAATTTCGTTTTAATTGATTTTAACGCTCTTTGTTTTCCTTGAACAAATTCTGAATCTGGAATCACAATCTTATCCAACACTTCCTTTTTATATAATGCATCCCGCAAATAAACATTTGTTAAGTTTTCAATTACAGAACTGATTTTATTTTGTTTATCAATTCCGTCTGCTAAAGCGGCTTGAGCTAAAAGCTTTTCTGCAAGAAGTGTATATAAAAAGTTTATTTTGAATGAACTAGAATCTATGGCATCTATCGTTTGTATGTGCGGGGTAAATTCATACCTCTTACGAAATTCTTCGAGTGTGATAATTGAATTACCTGCTTTTCCAATAATCAGATTAGAATTTGTTTGGCCATAAGTATATGATAGTAACGAACCGCTAATTATTAATAAATAGACCAGATTGTTTTTTCTTAGTTCATGCAAGAATGAATTGTTTGGCATAATTTAAACCGGACGCAAAGTTTGTTTAAAAACGTTTAATCAAATAAGTGAAGAAATTTTATAACTAAAAGAATCTTTATTTTACTTTACTTTATTTTTTTTAATATCATTGTAATAATAATAATTGAATCTAAAAAATGTTTGAATTATAAATTAAACTTTCTTCAATTTAATAATATGAATAAACTTACTGCAATAATATTATTAGTACTTTCATTTAATTACAAAGCACAGCCAAATATCGAAAATTATCTCCCTTACGAAAAGTCAACTTATAATCTTTCTCAAAAAGAAAAAGATTTTCTTGATACTTTACAGTATAGATCGTTCTTATACTTTATTAAAGAAACCAATCCATTAAATGGATTAATTAAGGATAGATCAACAGTACAATCACCTTCTTCAATAGCAGCAGTAGGTTTCGGAATTCCTATATGGGCTTTAGGATTTGAAAAAGGTTGGATAACTAAGGACCAATCTATTCAATACACATTAACTTTATTAAATTTTCTATGGCAGTCAGATCAAAGCATGGATTCATTTGCGACCGGGCACGATGGATTTTATTACCACTTTCTTGACATGAAAACCGGTAAAAGATTTTGGAATTGCGAACTTTCATCAATTGATTCCGGAATTCTTTTTTGTGGAATTATTTTTGCCAGACAATTTTATGACGGTAATAATCACGAAGAGAAAAAAATTCGAGAGCTATCAGACAAACTTTTAGCCAGAGCCGATTGGTCCTATTTTACAATTTCTGATTCCGGTAAATATTACAAAACTATTTCTTTAGGATGGAATGAAAAGGAAGGTTTATTCAAACTTGGCTGGTGGGGATATACTGAAGCACTATTTCTTTACATCGTTGCAGCCGGTATGAAATATCCAGATGCTGAAAGAGGCTACCAATCTTGGTTAAATTTTTATCAATGGCGCGAACCATATAATAAAAAGGTTGGGCATGTTGTATTTCCTTCATTATTCATTCATCAATATTCTTTTATTTGGTTAGATATGCGAGGATTGTATGACAATTATATGAGGGAAAAAAATATTGACTATTTTGAAAATTCCAGAAGAGCTACTTATGTACAAAAAAATTATGCTGTTCAAAATCCAAATAAATGGGTCGGATATGATTCACTCACCTGGGGGTTAACTGCTTGTGATGGACCTGGTTCTAAATATAATATTAACGGAAAGGAATTTTGGGATTATTCTGCCCGCGGGACCTCGGGACCAGATTCGACATTTGATGATGGAACAATTGCACCAACTGCAGCCGGTGGTTCAATTCCTTTTGCACCTGAAATTACTGTACCAACTTTAATTAACATGTACGAAAAGTATGGTTCGAAAGGTTTGTGGAATAAATATGGTTTTGTCGATTCTTTTAACCCAACTTTAAATTGGTTCAACTTAGATTATTTAGGAATAGACCAGGGACCCATTGTATTAATGCTCGAAAACTATTTTTCTGGTTTTGTTTGGAAATATTTCATGAAAGATCCTATTGTAACCATAGGTCTGAAAAGATTAGGTTTTCAAAAAAATAAAGATTAGTATTTTATTATAGAAAGCATATGAAGAAATCATCAGGCTTTTTCTTTTTCATACTTATTTTAACTACATTAATCAACGCCCAAGATTTTACACCTCCTTCAATTCCACAAAATGTTAAATCCATTTCTTATGAACTTCATATTGATTTAACCTGGAAACCAAATATTGAATCTGACCTGGCAGGATATAAAATTTATAAATGGAACGGCTCATCTTTTCAGTTTTTAACAAATGTAAAAAAATACAGATCGTTTTTTTCTGATTGGATTGGGTCTGCATCAATTTCCAACAAATACAAAATCTCTGCTTACGATATTTCCAATAATGAATCTCAAATGAGTGTTGAGGTTTCAACTTTAACACGTCAGATGATTGATTCTGAATTTTTGGATATGACTCAACGTGCAGCATTTAGATATTTCTGGGATTGGGGTGATCCAATTTCTGGAATAGCACGCGAGCGTTATGAACCGAATGAAAATGATATTACAAACACAAGCGGCGGCGGCGGGTTTGGAGTTATGGCTATTATTGTTGGTATTGAACGCGGATTTATAACTCGCGATGAAGGTATTGAGCGTGTTAAAAAAATTGTTGATTTCCTCGCAAATAAAATTGAAAAATTCCATGGCGCATTTCCTCACTGGTTCAATGGAACAACAGGTAAAGTGATTCCATTTGGAACGGGTCAAAATGGAGCTGATATTGTTGAAACTTCTTTCATGATTAAAGGACTATTAACTGCACGGCAATATTTTAACGGTTCAACAAGCAATGAAGTTTTTATCAGAAATACAATTACACAATTATGGCTTGCAATAGACTGGGACTTCTTTAGAAACGGCTCTACCGGGTTATATTGGAATTGGTCGCCCACTAATGGATTTAATATTCCTAATGGCGGCACATTTTTATTTCATGGTTGGTCTGAAACTATGATTACTTATCTTCTTGCAGCGGCTTCGCCAACACATCCAATATTAGAAACATATTACAGAAGCGGCTGGGGAAATAATGGAGCTATTAAATACGCCGGCTTACCAAAATATGGTTATCAACTTTACGTTGGAACAAATTATGGAGGCCCATTGTTTTGGACTCATTATTCATATTTAGGATTTGATCCACGCGGTAAAAGAGATTTGTATGCAAATTATTTTGTAAACAATTATAATCAAACAATGATTAACCGCGCATACTGCATTGAAAACCCAAAAGGGTATGCAGGATACAATAACTTTAGCTGGGGATTGACGGCAAGTTATAGCATTCCAGGAGTATATTATCAAGCTCATCAGCCAGGTTCAGATGATAATGGAACCATTGCGCCTACAGCCGCTATTTCGTCAATGCCGTACTTCATTTATGAAAATCAAAACCATTCCCTCGATGTGATTAAATATTTTTATAGAACATACCGGAATCAACTGTGGAGAGATTTTGGTTTTACAGATGCATTTAACCTTGGCAAGTTATGGTTTTGTGATAGTTATCTGGCAATTGACCAAGGACCAATTATTTGTATGATAGAAAATTACAGGTCGCAATTATTATGGAATCTTTTCATGTCAAATCAAGAAATAAAAGATGTGCTTCCCAAACTAACTTTTTTTGGTGATAAAGATCCATCTGGAACGAACGATCAAGAAAATATCCGAAACGATTTTATGTTATATCAAAATTTTCCTAATCCTTTTAATCCGAGCACTACTATTAGATATCAGCTTTCAGCTCCAAGCCATGTTAGTTTAAAAGTTTTTAATGCTTTAGGAAAAGAAATTTCTACTCTTATAAATGAATTTCAAAATGCTGGCATATATAATTACCAACTGACCACAAACAACTATCAACTAAAAAGTGGAATTCCCTACAGAGGTGGATACTCATCTGGCGTTTATTATTACAGATTAACAGCAGGCAATTTCTCAAAAACCGGTAAGATGGTTATTATGAAATAAGGTCATATGATGGATCAAGAATGAAGGCAAAAAATATAGCCCATAAAAATTATTTGTTGCTATCAACTACAACTATTTATCTTTCTACTCTGCCTGATCCGCCGCTTTTAATTAACTTTTCAACTTCATCGACGCTAACAAGATTAAAATCACCAGGAATAGAGTGTTTAAGACAAGAAGCTGCTACTGCAAATTCTAAGGCATCTTTAGAATTTGTTTTTGTAAGAATTCCATAAATCAATCCGCTTGCAAATGCATCTCCGCCACCAACTCTATCAACAATTTCAATTTCGTAATGTTTTGAACGGTAAGGAAGTTTACATTCTTTGTCATCAATAAGTATTGCACTCCAGCCATTTTTTGAAGCAGAGAAACTTTCTCTTAAGGTAATAGCAACGGATTTAAATCCATAAAATTCTTTCAGTTTCTTTGCAACATTAAAATAACTTTCTTCATCAAGCTTGCCTGCCTCGATATTTGTTTTATCGGCTTTCAATCCTAAACTTTTTTCAGCATCTTCTTCGTTGGCAATACAAACATCGACAAACTTCATTAATGGTTTCATTACGCTTTGAGCTTCAGTCTCATTCCACATTTTAGCTCTGAAGTTTAAATCACAACTTATAGTTACGCCTGCATCCTTAGCTTTTTCGCAAGCGGCTGTTAGGCATTCTTGTGCATTTTTTCCTAATGCAGGTGTTATTCCTGTCCAATGAAACCATTTTACATTCTGAAAAATTTTGACCCAATCAACTTCTTCTTTTTTCATTTGAGATACAGCAGAATATGCACGGTCATAAATAACTTTGGATGCTCTTTGACTTGCGCCGGTTTCCAAAAAATAAATTCCGACTCTTTCACCTCCTCTAACAATGAATTCAGTATTCACACCAAATTTTCTAAGCGAGTTAACTGCTGCCTGCCCAATTTCATGTTTTGGTAATTTTGTTACATAAAAAGATTCCAATCCATAATTTGCTAACGACACTGCAACATTAGCTTCACCTCCGCCAAATGTTGCATCAAAAATATTTGATTGTACAAATCTCGTAAACCCCGGTGTTGATAACCGAAGCATAATTTCACCGAATGTCACTGCTTTCATTTTTTTCCCTCAATAATTTTTATAATTTATCTAGCTAACCAACCGCCGTCAACAACTAAAACATGCCCATTAATATAATCGGAAGCCTTAGAAGAAAGAAATACCACAGCACCTTGTAAATCATCTGGTGTTCCCCATCGTTCTGCCGGAATTCGTTCTAATATCGATTTTGAACGTACAGGATCTTCGCGAAGTGCTGTTGTATTGTTCGTTGCCATATAACCTGGTGCAATCGCATTTATATTGATTCCCAGTTTTGCCCACTCATTTGCTAATGCTTTTGTAATTTGTGCTACAGCACCTTTGCTTGCAGAATAAGACGGTACTTTTATTCCACCCTGAAAAGATAAAAGAGAAGCAACATTTATTATTTTACCATATTTCCTTTTGATCATATCCTTAGCAACTGTTTGGCACATAAAAAACACAACACGCGAATTTAGATTCATAACTTCGTCCCAATCTTTTTCAGAAAAATCAATTGCAGGAGTTCTTCTGATAATTCCAGCATTGTTAATAAGAATATCAACCTTACCAGAAAATTCAATTGCTTTATTTACAACTGTTTGAACTGAGCCTTCTGCCATTAAGTTGATTACAACTTGCTCGCACTTTCTTCCCATTAATTTTATTTCGTTCAAAGTTTCTTCAGAAGAAACATAATCAACTCTATCGAGGTAATTTACTGTTGTAGCAAAAAATACAAGTGAAAGAATAATCCATCTGTAATTACCTACCTTAGTTTTTTCTTCCATCACCTTTTCTACGGTTCAATTCAATAATTATTTATTTGTTATTTCTTGATCGTGCTAATGTTTGTGCTTGCGACGCCAAATTTTTTATTTCTTCAAAATTTTTACTTGAAATTAATTCACTCTTAACCATCCAGCTTCCTCCGCAAGCTATTACTTTGGAAAATTGTAGATAGTTAAGAATATTTTTTTCATCTATGCCACCAGTTGGAATAAATTTTAATTTAGGAAAAGGGGCCGAAATAGCTTTCAAATAATTTAATCCACCAAGTGCTTCTGCGGGAAAATATTTTACAACTTCTAAATCAAATTCCAGCGCTCGCTCTATTTCTGTTGGTGTTGCAATTCCTGGTGTAATTGGGATTTTATTTTCCAAGCAATATTCTACTACTTTAGGATTTAATCCCGGTGAGACAATAAATTTTGCGCCTGCATCTACAGCATTCTTAACATTATCTATAGAAAGAACTGTTCCGGCACCAACCAGCATGTTCGGAAATTCTTTTGCAATTTTTTCAATTGATTCTCTTGCAGCTTTAGTTCTAAATGTAATTTCTGCAACCGGAAGTCCGCCATCGATTAATGCATTTGCAAGCGGAACAGAATTTTCCGCTTCATCAATTATAATAACCTGAATTATACCGAATGATTTAATTTCTTCTAAAACTTTTTCCATTATTTTTTTTATTCAAAATTATCTAAAATTATTTTAAGTCTTTCATAGAAATTGCATCCATATCATCAAACACTTGATTCTCCCCTCCCATAGCCCATATGAAAGAATAATTTTGCGTACCGCATCCTGCGTGCATAGACCAGCTTGTTGAAAGAACCGCCTGCTGATCTCTAACTATTAAATGTCGCGTTTCTTTCGGCTCTCCGGAAATATGCACGACAAAAGCTTCCGGTTTAATATTGAAATACATATAAACTTCCGAGCGCCGCTGATGTGTGTGTGCAGGCATAGTATTCCAAATACTTCCTTCCTCAAGTTCGGTCAATCCCATACAAAGCTGGCAAGTAGGTAATGTTTCGGGAAGTATATATTGATTAATGGTTCTTTCATTTGCCTGTTCTTTAGTACCTAATTTTTTATGAATTGCATTTTCAAAGGTGATATGCTTTGTTGGATATTCTTTATGTGCCGGATAACTAACAAAATAAAATTTTGCCGGATTAGCAGCGTCCAAACTTTTGAATTCAATTTCTTTAGAACCCCTGCCTACATAAACACAGTCGCGGTAATTCATTTTATATTCTTTACTATCTATAATAATATAACCTTCTTTACCAATGTTGATAACTCCAATTTCTCTCCGTTCTGCAAAATAATCTGCAGCCATTTCCTTTTTAGTGGCAAGTAATTTTAATGTCTTACCTGATGGAGCAGCTGAACCCGTTATTGAACGGTCAATATCGGAATAGATCATGGGAATTTCATTTACTTGAAAAAGATTTTCAATCAGAAATGATTTGCGCAATTCATCTGTTGTCACCTTCTTGAAACCTTCTTGATCTGGTGAATATCGAACTTCCATGTATTCCTCTTTTTATTTCATCCAGTTTTCAATTTTTTCGGCAACTTGTTTTCCTGTAAAGCCAAATTTTTCTGCTAAAGTTTTGTAAGGAGCTGAAGCACCAAAACCGTTCATGCCAATTGTTAATAACTTACTTCTAAATAAATCTCCCCATCCGGTCATTGTTGCTGCTTCAACTACAGCTACTGGAATATTTTTAGGGATAACTCTTCCCTTATACTCCTCGCTTTGTCTTTCAAAAATTTCTTTTGAAAGGAATGATACAACTCGAATAGAAAATTTATTCTCAAGTAATTTTTTTGCCTCTACAGCAATAGGCAATTCCGAACCGCTTGCTGCAATTATTAAATCAATTTTATCTTTGTTTTCTTTTGAAACAATGTAGCCGCCTTTTAATGTATCTTTCGGATCGAAATCTGCAACTCGTTCAATTAAATCTATTTTTTGTCTTGTAAGAATTAAAGCAACCGGTGCAGTTTTATTTTGCAGCGCATAATACCAAGATGCCGCAGTTTCAAGACCATCAGCAGGTCTTAACACAGTTACATTTGGTATTGCCCGAAGCACAGGAATATGTTCAATCGGTTGATGAGTTGGTCCATCCTCGCCCACAAAAATGCTGTCATGTGTGAATACATAAGTTACCGGCAATCCCATTAAAGATGCCAATCTTATCACAGGACGCATATAATCCGAGAAAACTAAAAAAGTTGCACCAAATGCTTTGAAACCTCCATAAAGAGTAATACCGTTAAGAATCGACCCCATAGCATGCTCTCGAATTCCAAAATGAAAATTTCTTCCTTCAAATTTTCCCGGTGCAATAGCACTATAACCTTTCATAAAAGTGTTTGTTGAAGGAGCTAAATCTGCAGAACCTCCGATTAAGTTCGGAACTAATTCTGCTATTTTTTGAATAACCAAACTTGATAGAACTCTTGTTGCGTTTGGTTCGTTACCAGCAGCTTTAATTAATTCATCTAATAAATTTTCGGGCAGCCACCCGCTTTGATATTTTTCTAACTCATTTGCTTTGTCCGGATTTTCTTTCTTCCATAAATTAAACTTTGAAGTCCAGCCGTTAAACTCTTCGATTAATTCTTGTTTTCTTTTACCAAAAATTTCTTTTACTTCATCGGGCACAAAAAATTCTTCATCGTAATTCCACTCTAAATTCTTTTTTGTTTTTAATAATTCATCTTTTCCTAAAGGCGAACCGTGAACTTCAGATGTATCAACTTTGTGCGGACTGCCGTAACCAATGTGAGATTTTGTAATTATTAATGTTGGTTTTACTTTTTCATTTTGTGCCGATACAATTGCATTACGGATTTCATCATGATCATAAGCATCTACTTTTAAAATGTGCCAGCCGTAAGCTTCAAATCTTTTTTCAATATTTTCTGTAAATGTTAAATCTGTATTTCCTTCTATAGTAATTTTATTATCATCATAGAAATAAATAATATTTCCTAATTGAAGATGACAGGCAATTGAAGCTGCTTCATGGGAAATACCTTCCATCAAATCACCATCACTTACGATTGCATAAATAAAATGATTTCCAAAAAGCGGATTTTTTTCTTCATTAAATCTTGCGGCAGTCATCTTAGCGGCTATCGCCATTCCAATTCCGTTAGAAAATCCCTGTCCAAGCGGTCCGGTTGTAGTTTCCACTCCAGGCAGATGACCAAATTCCGGGTGGCCTGGCGTTCTGCTTCCCAATTGACGAAATGATTTCAGATC
>Ga0233421_10000190_pt1 | contig 29590 bp, 22 predicted proteins | sample Watercolumn_Mata_3_FD_182725 | JGI IMG/M metagenome (GOLD analysis project Ga0233421, IMG submission 182725) | Freshwater microbial communities from Lake Matano, South Sulawesi, Indonesia - Watercolumn_Matano_2014_107_MG | ecosystem: Environmental > Aquatic > Freshwater > Lake | place... | reverse complement strand
CACCAGTGGAGTCTTCAAGGGCTTCCACCGAGGCTGGGGCGGCCAGACGGCAACGGCACTTTACCGTATCGCGGGTGACCTAAGACTGGCACCGGCCGTGTTCTTCGACAACGAGCTGCAGAACAAGGTGACCTGCCTCGACGCGCAGACGCTTGCAGAGCAAATGCGGGACGAGGAAGTCGCCGTTGCGTACATTGACCCGCCGTACAATCAACACCCGTATGGAAGCAACTACCATGTGCTGAACACCATCACGCTTTTGGATCAGCCCGAGACCAGCAGGTTGATAGAGCGCGGGACGAAATCTGCCATTAGAACTGACTGGCGCACGTCTAGACGGAGTGCCTACAACAGCAGGCATTCGGCTCCTGCGGCGTACGCCGAGTTGCTGGACTCGCTTCGCGCGCACTTCATTTTGACGAGCTACAGCACCGACGGCACTGTCCCCCTGAGAGACGTTCTTGCGGCCAATGCCAGGCTGGGAGATGTTCGGCTTGAGTTACGCGGCTACAAGCGCTACCGGGTCAGCTCTCAGCGGTTTTCACTCAAGCCCATGAACATCGAGTTTGTCGTTATCCTCGACAAACACCGTCGACCGTCGGCGTCGGTCGACGATCTGGTAGACAGAGTAATGTCGGCCGAGAAGTCCGTACTCGCGAATCACCCAGAGCGCAACGGTGAACCTGTGGCCCAACTGAGCTTTCTAGAGGAGAAATAGAGAATGGCGAAGAAACACCAACTCCGGAAGATCCGCGCGGGCACCGTGATCAACGTGACCTCCAAGAAACAAGAGACGGAAGTTATCCGGGCGCTCACCAAGGTCGTGGAGTCACTGGCCACCAAGTACGGGAGTCAGATATCGCTCATCCATGAGAAACAGTGGTACCTGAGCGACATCGTTCAGGAATTGCAGCATACATATCCAGACGTCGAGTTTCACTCTCACTTCGAGACGAGTTCCATAAGGCCCGACGGAGGGATTCTGAACCTCCGGACCACTGACTCGGACGAACTAACCTATCCAATCCTCATTGCCGAGGTTAAGAACCAGGGTACCAATGACCTTCGTGAGGAAGAGGGACTGCCGCAGCAGGCTCGCGGAAACGCCATCGAACGGCTGGGCAAGAACCTGATTGGCCTGAGGACGGCTCTCATGCGAGAGTCCATTTTTCCTTTCGTGTGCTTCGGGTACGGGTGCGACTTTGTGAGCAAGTCGTACATTCTTGACAGGGTATCGACCATGGCCATGTTCGGTAAGCTGAACACGACCTATCTGCATAACGAGGCGAACGGTCGCTTCAACCGCGGTAGCTTCTACTTCAGGCCAGAGCGCTGGACTGTTGCAGAGATGTACGATGTGATGCGCGATATCGCAGACAGGAGTGTACTCTACTACTTCTCCAAGTACGGGAAGTCTCGTTTCGCACGCGCCCCTTGACCAAATGGGTGGACGCGGTGCCGGCACGACTACAAGGCCCGGCATGACAAGATGGTCGAACTGGTGGAGCGGATGCGGTATCGTCCATCGTTGGCTCGTGGAGTCGTACATCGTTAGGTAGATTCCGCGACGATGAACGTTGTACGAACTTCGCCGAGCCAACGAGACAAGCAGTTGCCCAAGATGGCCGGAGGCTGCTCGTCCTTAGTGTGGGCGACCGACAAGTGAGCGCCCTACCCCGTCCGCAGGTCGTGGTCAGTAGGTGCCTCGGTTTTGACCATTGTCGGTACAACGGCGAGGTGATCGACGACCCGTTCGTCCGAAGGCTGCGGGAGTTCGTTGACTTCAAGCCCGTCTGTGCCGAGATGGAGATTGGTCTCGGGGTTCCGCGCGACCCGATACGCGTCGTGATGGCGGGAGGGGAGATGCGGCTGGCGCAGCCTTCGACCGGCAAGGAGTATTCCGGGGCGATGAACGAGTTCGCCGGCCGGTTCCTCGACGGTGTTGGGTCGGTTGACGGATTCCTGCTCAAGGCCCGCTCGCCGTCCTGCGGAACCCGCGACGTGAAGGTGTACAACGAGTCGGGTAACCTTCTTTCAGCCGCGGAGCGGAAAGGGTTCTTCGGTCGAGCCGCAATGACCCGCCACGGCGACGCCGCGGTCGAAGACGAAGGCAGGCTTCGTAACTTCCTTATCCGCGAGCGGTTCCTGGCCATGCTCTTCACGCTTGCCCGGTTTCGAGCGACGGCGGCGAACCCTACGGCGGCCGCTCTCACTCAGTTCCATGCCCGTCACAAGCTGCTGCTGATGGCCTATAGCGAGGCCGTCATGCGGCAACTGGGCCGGATCGGCGCGAACCCGGAGCATAAGCCGGTGGGAGAGTTGTTCCGCGACTATGGCGCGCTCCTGAGCCGGGCCTTTGCCGCGCCACCCAAGTATACAGCGGCAATCAATGTCCTCATGCACGTGCTGGGTTACTTCAAAGAGGGACTGAAGGCAGAGGAGAAGGCCTTCTTTCTTGACTCGCTGCAGCGCTACCGCGCCGGCAAAGTGCCGCTCTCCGTGCCGGTCGGCATTCTCCGTTCCTGGGTCGTCCGGTTCAAAGAGCCATACCTGGCGCAGCAGGTGTTGTTCCAACCCTACCCGGAAGCGCTGATGGACATCTCCGATTCCGGCAAAGGCCTGATGCTCGAAATCAAGGACAAGGAGAAAAGCGCGCTTGAAGCCTTGGCGCTGGTATCAGAGACAGGCGAACAGCCGTGTCCCGGTTGGCGCCGAAGGAGGTAGTCACCTTTCTGCCTCGGCCCGAGTGCCCGCCAGCGCGTAGTGACTTCCCGCTAATGTGCAACTACTGCGTAGCCTGGCTGCAGCTCGGATCGGCCGCTGGTCCGCCGTCGTGACCGCGCCAAGCGGATGTGTCTCACGACACCCTTGGCACGTCACTTGCCTGAGCAAGACAGTGGCGTCGACAACCTGTCCTCACTCAACGGAGACAGTGGTTGTTCGACCGAGCTATGAGAGTGGAGCTTCACCCCGTTCGACTCGGTGAGTGAGGCTGCACGGCCCGGCCCAGTCAGGGCTTGCATGCAGAAAGATGCCGTGTATTGTGTCTGTGATTCCTTTCACGGAGCGGGACTGGCCGAGGCGCCGACCGCAGAGGCAGGGCTGCGGCCGTCTCGTCCAGCAGGAACCAACTGCAGGGCTGGTAGCAGCGGCGGTCGGCCGGCTCCAAGCAGCAAAACGGTAGTAGGGTATGGAGGACAGATGGCAGGTGAGTATCGTGTTGAAAGCAGCGATCCCGGCCGACGGCCGGCGAAGCTGCGCATGTTGGTAGCCACTGCATTTGCAGTGGTTTGTATCGCCGGACCGGCGGTGGGACAGAGCTGGGACGTCGGCACAAGGAGAATCGTCATCCCGGCCGGGACGGTAGACTCAGGCGCTATGGTCGAACCAAGTGCCATGGTGGCCAACTACGGTGACAGCGCCGCCACTTTCACAGTGCTGTACACAATCGGCACTTTCTACTCGAGCAGCAGGACAGTGACGAGCCTCGCTCCCGGTGACTCGCTTGCGGTCACGTTTGACACGTGGCCCGCTATCCAGCGCGGAGCGCAGACGGCCGGGTGCTCGACCCAGCTGGCAGTCGATGAGAGCACGGCCAATGACAGAGCCACCCGCAACTTCACGGTTCGCGTCCGCGACATGGGGGTGGATTCAATCATGACGCCGAAGGGAAATGTCGCCTTCGGGGTGACTATCACGCCTCAGGCACGAGTGACAAACCACGGCACGGGTAACGCCAACTTCCAGGCGAGACTCCGCATCGGGACGTTCTACAGCGAGAGTTCCTTCGTCAGTGGTATGGCGTCGGGCACATCGCGTACGATCAGTTTCACCAACTGGACCCCGGATTCGCTCGGGACTTTCGCGGTTAGTTGCACCATGATGCAGAACCTCGACCAGGTCCTTACCAACAACCTGGTCCTGGAATCCTGCAAAGTGATCAGCCTCGCGAAGGACGCCGCGACGATGCGGGTCGTCGCACCCACGGCAATAGTCGATTCCGGCGTCGTGTTCCAGCCGCAGGCCATGGTGCGCAACACGGGGACGGACACGATTTCGTTCCCGGCGATTTTCACCATCAGCGGCGGATACGCCGATACTCAGCAGGTCACAAACCTCGCGTCGCTGGACTCGGCGCTCGTGACGTTTGCCGACTGGACAGCGAGTCCGCTGGGAACACTGGTGACACGCTGCAGCACGGCGTTGGCCGACGATTCGAACGCGGCCAACAACGTACGTTCGGATTCGGTGCAGGTCATCATCCGTACGACGGATGTCGGCGCCATTCGCTTCACGGCTCCGCCGGACACGGTCGATTCCGGCACCGTCGTCCCGGTCAAGGCCTGGGTCCGTAACTTCGGGCTGGTGATGCAATCGTTCCCGGTCAGGGTCAGGCTCGGCAGCCTGTACAGCGACACGGTGCAGGTAGATTCTCTTGCTGCCGGCGACTCGCTCGAGGTCACGTTTGCCGACTACCCCGTGGCGGTCCGCGGCCCTCAGACGGTCAGGTGCAGCACGATGCTGACCGGCGACCAGGACGTGTCCAACAACCTGGTCTGGAAGTGGGTCTTCCGACGCGTCCGCGACGTCGGAGTCTTGAGTATCTCCGCGCCGCCCGGCGTGGTGCCGGAGGATACGGTTGTGATTCCAGCCGCCACAGTGCGGAGATTCGGCAACGCACCCGACAGCTTCCCGGTCATCTTCCGCATCGGCACGTTCTACGAGGACACCGTACGCACGAATGACACGCTGGCGATGATCACGTTCAAGCCCTGCACTCTGAGTGTGTCGGGCACGTTCAGCGTTATGTGTTCTACCGCGATGAACCTGGACGTGATCCCGGCCAACGACGCAGTGTTCGATTCGGTCCAGGTCACGGACGTCGGCATCAGCGCGACCGAGCAGGGACCCGGGCTACCTCGGGTACTGACCCTGACGGGCAACGGCCCGTTCGCGGGACGCGTGGCGATCGAGTACGGCCTGCCGAAGAGTGCGGCCATACAGCTCGAGGTATACGATGCCTGCGGACGGCGGGTCCGGGTCATTGCGTCCGGTCTCAACCAGGCCGGGTATCATACGGCGGTCTGGAAGTGCACGGATGAGCATGGGAGATCTGTGGCAGAGGGAGCGTACTTCGTACGGCTGGTTGCCGATGGCGTAACGCTTACCAGCAAGATTGTGAAGACAGAGTAGGCTCAATTAATTCGGGCTAGCTGAGAAGAGCCGGCAGGCGTTTCGCCTGCCGGCTTCTGTTCGGTCGAGATGCTAGTGCAGAACTTGGAGACGAGCGGTGTGGGTCTCTTTGCCCGACCTCAGGCGCACGAAGTACGCGCCGGGATTCAAGGCCGAGGTCCGGAGTTCGAATGACGAACCCGGAACCGACAGGGTTCGAACGAGACGGCCAGACGCGTCGTACAGAGAGAGGGAGGAGTGAGGAGAGAGGAGCGAGGAACTGACCCGCACCGTGGCTAGTCCGCGGCAGGGATTGGGGGAAAGGGCGAGTGGCAGATGGCGAGTGGCGAACGGCGAGCTACCGGCCAGCCCGGCTCCAGTTGTGAACTTGAACACGGAACCGCCCTCGGTGCCGGCGAAGAGGGTGTTCTCCGTGCCCGGGCGCAGAGCCAGCGTCAGGACCTTGTTGCAGGTCAGTCCGTCGTTCATTTCTTCCCAGGTCATACCGCCGTCGGTCGAGGTGTAGACACCGTATCCGTAGGTCCCGGCAAAGAGGTTCTTCTCGTTGGCTGGGTCGCAGACCAAGGCGCGCACCGATCGCGTCAGCGTCGTCGCCTCCCAGGTCGTGCCGGCGTCAGTCGAGATGAACAGCCCGCCATTGGTGCCAGCGTAGACGAGCTGGCCCTGGCCTGGAATGGTCATGAGCACGTTCACGGCTCCGCTGAGTCCGACGCGGCTCATCGTCCAGGTTGCGCCGAGGTCGGTCGAGATGAGCAAGCACGGGTAGCTATAGGCCGAGTCGCCGCCGACGTACAGGCGGTTGGTGTCTGTGCCATCGAAAGCGATCGCCCAGCCCCGAGTGCCGAGGCTGATTGTGTCGTTCTCCCATGTTGTCCCGCCGTCGCTCGAGTGGGAGACGCCGACGAAGAAACAGGCCGATTTGTAGACGTTGCCGGTGTAGGCAATCAGGCTGGGATTGAGGGGGGAGATGGCCATGAAGCCGCCGTCATTCATCCAGCTTTCCACATAATTCCAGACGGACCCGCCGTCTGTGCTCTGGAAGAGCTCGGCGTTGCCTCAGCCTGAGGCTTCGAGCATCCAGATGCGCTGTGGATTCTCCGGTTCGAAGAGGATATTGCACACGTTGCCGCAGGAAAGCGGCGAGTTCTGCCGCTCCCAGGTCAACCCATCGTCAGGGGTCTTGAAGATCGCGTTGTCTATGAACTCGGCGAATGCCGTGCCGTCCGTTCCTGGTTCGAACGAAACGACCGGGATTCTGCCGATGACGATACCGCTGTTGACCTCGTTCCATGTGGCTCCGTAGTCTGTGGACTTGAACATCCCGGCAGTCGAGCCGCAGTATACCGTGCTCGATTCTCCGGGTACGGTCAGCACCGTCCGTACCGCTGTTCCGTAGAAGCCGGTACCGCATACTGCCCAAGTAGTTCCCGCGTCGGTCGAGCGGTACACGTACGAGTAGCCAGCCCAGGCTGAGGCCGAGTACATGATGTCGGGGTTTCCCGGCACCGATACGATCCGGTAGTTGTAGTTGCTCGTGCTTTGGCGGGTCCAGGTCAGACCGGCATCGGTGGAACGGCAGATTCCGTAGAGCGTGCCGGCAAAGATGGTGTTGTGGTCGGTCGGGCTGACGCAGAGCGAGTATACGTAGTAGCACTGGCCCGGGAGGTCTGACCGTGCCCACGAGGTTCCGCAGTCGGTTGACTTGAATACGACGGTGAACGTATCCACGTATGCGCCGACGTACACTACGTTGGTGTCGACCGGGTCAATCGCTACCGAGTAGACCGTGGTCGTGGGGAAGGTGTCGAGCTGGGCAGTGGTCCAGTTCTGTCCGCCGTCGGTGCTCTTCAGCGCCGTCGGTCGCCAGGCTGTCCCGTCGTACTTGTAGCCCGACAGGTAGAGGACCTCGGGGTTGAGCGGGTTCACCGCGATGTCGCTTCCGTAGGTGTTCGAACCCAGGGAGTACTGGCTCCAGGACGCGCCGGCGTCTGTCGTCCGGTAGAAGTAGTTGTTGACGCCGTAAATGATGTTGGTGTCGGATGGGTGCGCCACGAGTACGTTCGGGTAGTTGCTCAGCGCCGCGCCCGCCGGCTGCCAGTTCTCGCCGCCGTCACAGGATTTGAGAAGCGGGAAGCCGGAACCGGTCGGGGCCACGTAGACGGTCGCCGGTGTCGTCGATACGACCGTGCCGCAGTATATCGGCCCGCCTTCGGGTCCGATGCTGGTCCAGTCCGCGAACGCGACCGCGGTCAGGATGACCAGGGCGATACTGATTGCAGTCTTCATGGTCAGACTCCTCCTTTGCTGCATCAACAATGAGTCAAGCGATTGCCAGCCTCTCGGTCTCGGCTTCGTTTGCCTCGGCGCGACACAGTATAGGCGTGCAGGACTTCCGAGTCAATTGCCGGCCCTGGTTCTCCTCTTCTTGTGCAGATCCAGTCCGACGTGTACCATTGCATGTCTCCTTTCTTTGGTCCAAAGGGCCTATCTCTCGACCATTATACCTTTGGCCGGAAAGGAGGCTTTTCATAAGTATCTTCGTGGCAGCCGATGTCGGATTCTATGCGGTTGCCCTCGTCGGGACTCTCTGCATCGGGCTTGCCATCCTGCTTCTGTACTCGTGGAAGTTCGCGACGCCGCGGCGCGACGACTACCTGCTGCAGTTCAACTACCGGTCAACCGGTGACAAGGTCCCTCCCTACCAGGCTGTGCTCGACCGCCACGCGGCAAAGCTGACCCCAATCAACGTCCGCTCGCTGGGTGAAACCGATCTAGTCGAGCTCTCGTACTATGTCAGGCTCAAGGACAAAGAACGCGGCGATGAGCTGATAAAGGAGACGAACCGCACGCCCGGCGTGCAGTACGTCAACCTCTTCTTCGACGAAGAGCAGATATAGCCTAACGCGAGCGGCTGTTATGTGATGGATGGTCAGGTTTCGCTGTAACTGTGAAGCTCGCGGCAAAGCCCTAGACCGGGTTGCGAGTCTCCGACCTCTGCCCGGTGCCCGGTTCCGGATTCCGACGTTTGACCACCAAGAGCACCAAGCAGAAGGATCCAGTCCAAATCCCATTCCTCTTAGTGTCTTTGTGGTTAGCTCCTGTCTCAGGTTTGAGGTCCGGCGTCAGCGTTGACATCGCTCGGCAGGCGGCCATAATCAGACTCGGCCCGGGAGTGAATCTGGAAATATCCGACCCACGCCCGCGCGGAGACATTCAGTCATGAAGTCCTACGTCGGAAAGACCGTGTATGTCACTGGCGGTTCGAGCGGCATCGGCTTGGCCGCGGCCAGGCTGTTCGCCGGTGCCGGAGCGAACGTCGCCATCTTCTCCAGAAGTCAGCACAAGCTCGACGTCGCCCTGCCCACAATCGAGGCGGCCAAGACCGCGGCCGGGCAGAGTTTCCTGGCGATGCAGCTGGACGTCGGCAACCACACCGAGGTAGATGCGAAGATGGCCGACTGCGTCCGCAGCTTCGGCGTGCCCGATGTGCTGGTCAACTGCGCCGGGGTCGCGTGGTGTCACTACCTGGAGCAGACGCCCTACGAGGAGTTCGAGCGGATGATGATGACCGACTTCTTCGGCGTGCGCAACACGGTGACCGCGCTCGTGCCTTTCATGAAGGAACGGGGCGGCAACATCGTCAACGTGGCGTCGATTCTCGGGGTCGTCGGAGTCTTCGGCTATTCGGCCTACTGCCCGTCCAAGTTCGCAGTCGTCGGTTTCTCCGAGGTCCTGCGGGGCGAGCTCAAGCAGTACAACATTCGGGTCTCGGTGCTCTGCCCGCCGGACACTGACACGCCCCAACTCGCCGAGGAGAACCGAACCAAACCGCCCGAAACGAAGGCCATCAGCGGCAACGTCGGTGTGAAGCAGCCCGAAGAGGTCGCCGCGGCCATGATCAAGGGGATGGAACAGGGCAAGTTGATGATCGTGCCGGGCTTTATGAACAAGCTGACCTGGATCATGAAGCGGCTGTGGCCGGGTTTTGTCTTCTCGTTCATGGACTCAGATACCGTCAAGGCTCAAAAGAAGGCCGCGTCCAAGAAGTCCGCCTGATGCCACTGGAAGTAGCCGCAATCCGCAACCGCCGGGAGTTGCGGGAGTTCATCTACCTGCCGGCCAAGGTCAATCGAGACAACCCATTGTGGATTCCACCCATCTACATGGACGACTGGAAGTTCTTCGACCCGAAGAAGAACCGCGCGTTCCAGCACGCCGACACGGTTCTGGCCTTGGCACGGCGCGACAGCAAGGTGGTCGGTCGGGTGATGGGTATTGTCAACCGCAGGAGTAACGAGATCCGGCACGAGAGCAACGGACGGTTCGGGTTCATCGAGTGCTATGAAGATCAAAACGTCTTCAACGCCATGCTCCGCTTCACCGAGGCATGGGCCAGAAGTCTCGGGATGAAGAAGATGGTCGGGCCGATGGGGTTCTCGGACCAGGACCCACAAGGGTTCCTGTACGAGGGTTTTGACCACGAGCCGACGCTCGCATCGTTCCACAACTTCCCGTATTTGGTGCGGTTCACTGAGGCGGCAGGCTACACAAAAGAGGTTGACTACGTCGACTACCTCGTCAGGATCCCGGACAAGCTGCCCGACTTCTACGAGAAGATCAGCACGCGGGTGACGCGTCAGGCTGACCTGAGCTTGCTTGAATTCGCCAAGCGGAACGAGCTCCGGCCCTACATCGCGCGCGTGTTCGAACTGATGAACGCCACCTATCAGGATATCTACGGTTACGTGCCGCTCAACGAGGCCGAGATCGACGCGCTCGTGCGGCAGTATCTGCCGATCATCGACCCCCGGTTCGTGAAGGTCGTGACGCAGCAGGGGAGAGTCGTGGGCTTCATTATCGGCATGCCCAACATGAACAGGGGTCTCCGCCAGTGTAAGGGGCACCTGTTTCCGTTCGGTATCCTGCAGATCATGGCCGCGATGAAGAAGACCAGGCAACTCGACCTCTTCCTTGGTGCGATCAAAGAAGAGTGCCGGGGCCGTGGCATCGACGTGCTGCTCGGCGCGGCGATGATGCGGTCGGCAATCGCGGCCGGGTTTGAGGCGATTGACAGCCACCACGAGCTTGAGACCAACCTCAAGATGCGGGCCGAGATGGAGCGCGTCGGCGGCCGGGTCGCCAAGCGCTTCCGCATCTACCAGAAAGCTCTGTAGTTCTCGAAAGAGACCAAGCTGAGCTCCGACGCGACCGCTGCCGGGTGGCGCGTTGTCGTTCGACTCCGCGCCCTCCGGTAGAATCGCTGCCTTGTCCGGTGCACTCGTGAACAGAAGATATGCGCTTGCCACTACCACCCTGGCGGCATTCCTGACTCCTTTCATGGCCTCAGCGGTGAACGTGGCGCTGCCGCGCATCGGCAGCGAGTTCGGGATGAACGCGATTATTCTGGGTTGGGTCGCCACGTCCTACATCCTGGCCGCGGCAATCGGCCTGGTGCCGCTCGGCAGGGTGGCGGACATGTGTGGCCGCAAGCGCGTGTTTTGCTGGGGAGTGATCGTGTTCACTGTGGGCGCCGTGGCCTCACCGCTCTCCGGGTCCGCCACGACCCTGATTGCAGCGCGGGCCCTGCAGGGGCTGGGTGGTGCGATGATGTTTGCCACAGGGACCGCGATCCTGACCTCGGTGTTTCCACCGCGGGAGCGGGGTAGAGCCCTGGGCGTCAATGTGGCCATGGTGTATCTTGGGCTTTCGCTCGGGCCTACGCTTGGCGGTCCGATGATTCAGGCATTCGGCTGGCGTTCCATCTTCTGGGCCTGCGTACCTCTCGGTATCACAGTGGTCGTGCTGACGGCGTGGAAACTCCAAGGCGAGTGGTTTGAAGCGCGGGGTGAGCGGTTTGACTGCGTCGGTTCGGTGCTGTACGGGGCGGCGCTGTTCCTTCTGATGTACGGATTCACTCTGCTTCCTGCGGCGCTTGGCGTGACGCTGGTCGGCATCGGCATCGCCGGTCTCGTCGCGTTCGTGCTGCTCGAACGTCGCATCAAGAGCCCAGTCCTCGACATCACTCTGTTCACCGGCAACCGGGTTTTCGCGCTATCCAACCTTGCGGCTCTGGTGAACTACAGTGCCACGTCGGCGGCAGGGTTCCTCCTCAGCCTGTATCTGCAGTACGTGCGGGGACTGGACGTTCGCGGGACCGGATTCGTGCTCGTCGCCGGACCGGTGGTTCAGGCCGCAGTATCACCGCTGGCCGGCCGGGTTTCGGACAGGGTCGAACCGCGGATTGTCGCCTCGATAGGCATGGGTCTGACCGCCATGGGGTTGGTTTCATTCGTGTTTGTCGGCGACGGGACTCCGGTCTCCTTGATTGTGGCAGGCCAGGCCCTTCTCGGTGTCGGATTCGGGCTGTTCTCATCGCCCAACACCAACGCCATCATGGGCAGCGTTGAGCGACGACGGTTCGGGACCGCATCCGGTATGGTCGCAACGATGAGGATGCTCGGCCAGATGTTCTCTATGGGGGTCGCCATGCTGCTGCTCGCGGTGTTCGTGGGCCGCGTTCAGATTGCTCCGGATCAGCACGACAGAATGCTGGTCGTCATGAGAACTGCCTTTGCCGTATTCGCGCTGCTCTGTCTGGGCGGGGTTTTCGCGTCACTGGCACGCGGACGGCTGTATGGGGACGCTGAGCGCCCCCAAACTCGAAGCTCGAAACCAGAATGACGATTCAAGCCCGAAACCCAAATCAGAATAACGATTGAAATCCCAATTCCCCATTCCGTCATTTCGCTCGTTCGAGCTTCAATCGGAATTCGAGCTTCTTGGGGTTCGTGCTTGCTTGGTGTCTTGTTGTCTTTGTGGTAGACTCCCGTATGCGCTTCCGGTACGACCCGGCGAGGACGTTCGGCCAGAACTGGATCGGCGCGTTCATCGCCTACATCGTGATTGACGGGCTCTGCGCGGGACTGGGCATGGGTGTGCCGCTCTTCTGCATTCTGCTTGGTTTCTCGGTCGGCTGGTTCGGGGCCGTGCGGGCGTGGCACTTCGTTCCGGGGTACGTTGGCGCGATGAGGCGAAGCCTGCGCTACGCTCTTACTACTTCGCTGGTGACGTTCGTGATCATGGCAGTCTTCTGGGGTCGTCTGGTGCCACTGGTCTGCGACCCGATCGTCAACCCCGGCAACATGGGTCTGCCGCTCCTGCTCTACGAGCCGAGGGCGAGCCTCATCGGCTGGCTCGTGCTGATGATTCTCATCTCGCCGTTCCTGCAGTTCCTGACGACCGTGTTCGGTTCGTTCGTCACTCTCCTTTTCGTGTTCAATCGCTGGCCGGAGGGACCGCCCCGAGTCCCGTAGGGACTCGGGGAAGTTCGAAGTCCGCACTGTCGGACAGGGGCCGCTGAGGCCAATGACGATTGAAATCCGAAGCGCGAATCACACCCGAATGACGGAGCAAGTCCGAAACTCGGACTGCCCTCTTTGTGTCTTGGTGTCTTTGTGGTAGGACTTCGGCCCGCCTCCGGCCGGGCCTAGGCCAGCGCCAACTCGGTCTCCGCGTCGAAGAAGTGGAGCTGGTCGGGCACGAAGCCGACTGTGACGGATTCGCCAGGTCGTGGCGCATTCTGCGGCGGCACACGGGCGATGAGTGTGTCGCTGCCGGCCTTGAGGTAGACGATGACCTCGTTGCCCATCTGTTCGACTACCTCGACCCCGGCCTTGAGCTGCGGCTGACCGCCGAGCACTATCCCTTCGGGCCTCACGCCGAGAACGACCAGCTTGCCTCGGGACTGGGCAAGCGGGCCGGCTAGCGCCGGCGCAGGTTCAAGTCGGAAAGAGTCAGACACGAACCCAGGCGGGGTCTTGTCATCCAGGCGTCCGGACAGGAAGTTCATCGGCGGAGATCCGATGAAGCCGGCCACGAACTTGTTCACCGGCCGGTTGTAGATGGTCATCGGGTCGGCGACCTGCAACAGCCTGCCGTCTTTCATCACGCCTATGCGTTGTCCCAGGGTCATTGCCTCAACCTGGTCGTGGGTGACATAGAAGACCGTGGTTTCAAGCTGCTGGTGTATGCGTGCAAGCTCCGTTCGCATTCCCACCCGGAGTTTGGCGTCAAGGTTGGAGAGCGGTTCGTCGAAGAGGAAGACCTTGGGGTGGCGGACGATGGCCCGGCCCACGGCCACGCGCTGGCGCTGGCCTCCGGACAAGGCCGCGGGCCTGCGCGCCAGCAGTTCCGTGATTCCCAGGATCCGCGCAGCTTCGTCAACCCGCTCCCGTACTTCGTCCTTGGGAACCTTGCGCAGCTTGAGCGCGAACGCCATATTCTCCTTCACCGACATGTGGGGGTAGAGGGCGTAGTTCTGGAAGACCATGGCGATGTCGCGGTCGCGCGGCTCGACATTGTTGACCATACGGTCGCCGATGTAGATCTCGCCCGAGGTCGGTTCTTCAAGTCCGGCCACGAGGCGCAGGGTGGTAGACTTGCCGCAGCCGGACGGGCCTACCAGCACGAAGAACTCCTTGTCGGCTACTTCGAATGTGACGTGGTCGACCGCGACGACACCCTTGTCGTACAACTTAGTGAGTTCTTTGAAGCCTACGCGGCTCAAGGGAAAGGGACTAGGGGTTAGGGACTGGTGACGCGGGCCAGAGAATCGAGAGGATCCGAATCAGGGTTTCGCGCAGGTCGCGGCGCGGCACAACCGCGTCAAGCGTGCCATGCTTGAGACAGAACTCGGCGGTCTGGAACCCTTCGGGGAGTTTCTCGCCGATTGTCCCCTCGATGGTGCGGCGGCCGGCGAATCCCACCAGCGCCCCCGGCTCGGAGATGATTACGTCTCCCAGCATCGCGAAGGAGGCAGTGACCCCACCCGTGCAGGGATCTACCGGGATGGCAATGTAGGGCACGCGTTCTTTGCGCAGCAGCCCGAGCTCGGCCGAAGTCTTGGCCATCTGCATCAAGGAGTAGGCGCCCTCCTGCATCCGTGCGCCGCCGGAGGTCGCCACAACCAGCAGGGGACGACGCTCGGTGCGGGCGAGCCGGATGGCGCGGGCGACCTTCTCGCCGACAACCGAACCCATGCTGCCGCCGACGAAGGCGAAGTCCATCACTGCCAGTACGACAGGGATTCCGCCCAGCACGCCGCGGCCGTAAACCAGTCCCTCGCTGTGGCCCGTCTTTTCCTGCGACTTCTTCAGCTGTTTGTCGTATTCGGGGAAACTCAGCGGGTCGGCTGGCGCCATCCCGGCATCGAGCTCCTCGAGTTGCCCATTGTCGAGCAGAAGCTGTATGTACTTCTCGGGGTTGACACGGAAGTGGTATCCGCAGCGGGCACAGATAAAGAAGTCCGACTCGAGAGTCTTTCGATAGAGGATTTCGCCGCAGCTGTTGCAGCGGTACCACATTCCGTCCGGCGTCTGCGAACGGCCGACCGGTCGCGCGGGCGCAGGCATGGGCTAGTATAGGAGCGGACGCCGGAGTGTCAAGAATCAGGCCCGCGGGCCCGCGGGGTATGCCTGAAGCGGCTGGACATGCCGCGTCGTCCAGCGGCCGCCGGGCAGCGAAGTCAGGGGGGGCGTTGCCCAGGTCGCCGGCAGGTTCAGCGAAGCCATGCAGCGTTTGACAGGCGAAAGGTGTTCTCTAGTCTTAGCTGATGTGTGAAGTCTTTCTGGGGCTCGGATCCAACCTGGGAGACCGGGCGGCTCTAATGGACCAGGCCGCCACGGCACTGGAGTCGCTGGGCATGGTGACGCGTTCGCGGTGGTATGAGACCTTGGCAGTAGGCATGCCAGGCGCGCCGGCGTTCCTGAACGGCGTGGTGCGGCTGCAGACCGACATCGCCCCGGACGAGCTGCTGCGCAAGACCAGGGATATCGAACGCCGGCTCGGTCGCGACCCTCTGAAGCGGGCGGGTTCGCGCACCATCGACATCGACATACTGCTTTGCGAACGGCAGGTCATAAGCCGGCCCGGTCTGGAGATCCCGCATCCCCGGCTGCACCAACGTGCGTTCGTCCTGGTTCCTCTGGCGGAACTTGCTCCAAACCTGGTGCATCCGGTATTTGGCAGGACGGTCACCGAGCTCCTGGCCGAAGTGAGCTGCACCGGGGTTAGGGCCGCATGAGGAGTCGGAGTCAGCCGCCGAGACCCAGGAACCCACGAGCGGGATCGGAACTGCGACCGACGCCCCCGTCGCTCTTCGCCGAATCCGTTTCTCAGGCGATGAGATACATCTGCATCGAAGGTCCGATCGGCGTGGGCAAGACCGCGTTGGCCTGCTTGCTGGCAAAGCGGCTCGACGCCAGGCTGGTGAAAGAGGCAGTGGAGGAGAACCCCTTCCTCGACAAGTTCTACAGCGACATGCGCAACTACGCACTCCCGACCCAGCTGTTTTTCCTGCTCTCCCGCCACAAGCAACAGAGTGAGCTGCTTCAGTCCGAGCTATTCAGCCGCACGGTGGTGTGCGACTACCTTTTCGACAAGGACCGTGTCTTCGCGCATCTGAACCTCACCGAGCACGAACTCACGCTGTACGACCGCATCTACGCTTTCGTGGCCGAGGAGATTCCCAAGCCCAGTATCGTTGTATACCTGCAGGCCAGAGTCGACGTGCTCCTGGCGCGTATCCGACAGAGGGCGCGCAAATCCGAAGCGACCATAGACCCGGAGTATCTGGCGGAGCTGGCCGACGCCTACAATCACTACTTCATGCACTACGAGGCAGCTCCGGTACTGATCGTAAACACCGAGCGTCTGGATTTCGTGGCCAACCGCGAGGATTTCGAGGACCTGTTCCGGGCTATTGAAGAGACTACTGCGGGGCGGCGCTTCTATTCGCCGCGAGGCAAGGGTCGCTGATGTACACTGCCCAGTCACGCCCGGAGAAGTCCACGACGGTTCGCATCATGCGCAAGAAGGCCAAGGGTGAGCGCATCGTCTGCCTCACGGCCTACGACTTCCCCACGGCCCGCATTCTCGACGACGCCGGTGTCGACCTGATACTCGTAGGCGACTCGGCTGCCAACGTCGTTTATGGCATGCCCACGACCCTCACCATCGGGATGGATGAGATGGTGTTCCACACCCGGGCGGTTGCAGCCGGCGTCAAACGGGCACTCGTTGTGGCTGACATGCCGTTTCTTTCCTACCAGGTGTCGGTAGAACAGACGGTGGCAAACGCCGGCCGGTTCCTGCAGGCCGGGGCCGAGGCGGTAAAAGTGGAAGGTGCCGGTTCCATCCTGCCCGCCATCAAGCGGCTGGTCGAACTCGGCATCCCGGTGATGGGCCATCTGGGCCTTACCCCGCAGTCGGTGCACAAGCTCGGCGGCTACCGGCTACAGGCCCGGACGGCCGATAGCCAGGAGCGCCTCCTGGCCGAGGCCAGGTCGCTTGTCGACGCGGGGTGTTTTTCGTTGGTGCTGGAAAAGGTACCGGCCGAGATCGCGAAGAGAGTGACCGCAGAGCTCTCGATACCGACCATCGGCATCGGCGCGGGTCCGGATTGCGACGGCCAGGTTTTGGTGCTGCACGACATGCTGGGCATGTCCGATGCCCCACCGCTCAAGTTCGTGAAACAGTATGCCCATCTCTATGCCGACATCCTCATGGCAGTGAGTGCCTACGCCGAAGAAGTCCGGTCCGGCAAGTTCCCCGATGAAGACCACACATTCCACCTCGAGAAGTGACGAATGACGATTGTCGAGTGCCGATTGTCCGGACGTTGCCCAATCGGGAATCGTCAATCGTAAACCGCAAAACCCCTTGAGAGTCGTGAGGTCCGTGGCCGGTATGCAGCGCATCGCCCGCGAGTTGAAGCGGCGGGGCCGTATCGGGTTTGTGCCGACCATGGGCTACCTGCACGAAGGTCATCTTCGGCTGGTGAGGGCGGCACGAAGGCACTCGGAATTCGTCGTGGTTTCGATATTCGTCAATCCCATACAGTTCGGACCGAAAGAAGACTACCGCCGCTATCCGCGTGACTTCAACCGCGACCGGCGGCTCCTGCAGTCGGCAGGGGCCGACTTCATCTACTGCCCTGACGTCAGGGGTATGTATCCAGATGGCTTTGCCACGTTCGTGGACGTCGAGCGGCTGGGCGAGGGTCTGTGCGGGAAGTCCCGGCCCGGCCACTTCCGGGGTGTGACCACAGTCGTGGCCAAGCTGTTCAACACAGTGCTCCCCGACGTTGCCGTGTTCGGAGCCAAGGACGCCCAACAGGCTTTCGTCATACGGAGGATGGTGCGCGACCTCAACTTCCAGACGCGCATAGTCATTCTCCCCACCGCGCGCGAGAAGGATGGGCTGGCGATGAGCTCACGCAACGTCTACCTGACTCAGGAGCAGAGGGATGAAGCGTCGGTTCTGCACCGGTCTCTTGTGCTCGCCCGCAGGATGATAGGACAGGGCGAGCGCCGGGCGGCAGCAGTCAAAGCGGCGATGCGGCGTATGATCCTGCGGGAGTCAAGCGGCAGGATTGACTACGTGGAGATGGTCGATACCGACGAACTGCGGCCGGTCAGAATCATCGAGGATGAGACGCTTGTCGCACTCGCGGTCTACTTCGGCAAGACCAGGCTGATAGACAACACGGTCATCGACGCACAGCGTCGCGGCCGACTCGCGGCTGCCGGCTAGCTGCCAGCGGCAGTGGCCGGACGGAGTGTACGGATGAAGAGCAGCCCTCCCACCGCAATCAGGGTCAGCGACGCCCCGATTGCCACCAGCACAATCCGGTACGACGTGAGGTCTCCGAGCGCACCGATGAACAGCGTGGTCAGAAGGAAGGCGATGTTGGTGACGAAATCGCGGGTCGAGAATATCCGGCCCCGGATTTCGTCGGACACCTCCTGTTGCAGCATGGTGTTCTGAACCACACCCAGCCATGAGAACGCGATGCCGGCGACCAGCGCGACCACGATCATGAACCAGACGGTGACAAGCCACGGGCTGGCCAGGAACAGCAGTCCGTACAGCAGGATCATCAGGGCCACGACCAGCGGCTGGTTGATGCGCCTCCGGATGTAGCTCATGCCTGCGGCTCCCACGATCATCCCGACCGCGAGCACACCCGCGAACATTCCGACGCCACCGGTCCCGAGTTTGAGTACCTGCTGCACCAGGTAGATCAGTATCGTGTAGGAAACTGACGAGATAAACATGGTGACCACCACCGAGGCCATGACAAACGCCACAAGTCGGTCCCGACCGACGACGCGGATGACTTCGGCCAGGTCAGTGAAGAGCTGGCGGAACGCGTGCGCCACAAGATTCCACACGCTTTCGCGCTGGCCGGAAGCTGTCAGCCGTGAGCTGTCAGCCGTGAGCCCTCTGTGGGCGATGAAGACCCCGGAAATCGCCAGGGCGAGCAGACCTGCGGTCAGGTGGGTCGAGGCGTTTATGAACATCCCGTACTTCCAGCCCGTCCACTTGATAAGGAACCCGCCGGTGGTCATGCCGAGAACGGTCGCGACCCGGCAGAAGGTCAGGTTGACCGAATTGGCCGTGAGCAGCTTCCGTCGCGCCACGAGCTGGGGCATCAGGGCCGGGACCGCGGTGTTGTTGAATACGTCCAGCCCGAAGAAGATGGCAAGCGCGACCCAGAATGGAATGAATGTCGCCGCTTCGGGGGTGAGGTCGATCTCCTGCATAAGTAATGCGAACTGGGTGAGGTGAGCGAAGCCGACTATCTTGCGCTTGTCCCAGCGGTCAGCCAGCACACCGGCTATTGGCGCCAGCAGCACTGTGGGGATGATGAAAGCCAGCGAGCCGGTCGAGTAGGCCATCAGTTTCCCCGGGCTGGCGGTCGCAATCACGGTTATCAGCAGCATCTGGGTGAGCCGGTCCCCGAGTTGGGACAGGCTGCAGGATGCGGTCAGCAGGGCGAAGTTACGGAGACGCAACACCGACGCGAAGCCGCGTGACCCTTTCGACTTGTGGGACTCGCTCAGGGCAGGCATCCGTGCATCGTAGCGGCTCATGGTCTGGAGTCAAGGCAGGCTGTCCCGTCTGTGAACCCACAGCGGTCCGGGCTGTTGACACGCGTGGTAGATGGTCTACAATCACGCAGGTTCCTGCGGTGAAACGGAGGTCACGATGAATCGCTTTGCCTTTGCCCTGGCTGCTGCGCTGCTTGCGGCCGGTACGGCGTCAGGCCTCAGCTACGTCGAGTGCTCCAACGGGTTCCAGAACAACCCGGTGCTGGAGGGTGGTCGGACCGAACTTGAGTTCGCCGACATCAACGATGACGGCAACATAGACATCCTCATTATCGGCGACCACGGGAGCCCGTATATCAACACTCAGGAACATGGCGTGATGGTCTGGTTCGGCGACGGCAACGGCAACTGGACTCTCTACCAGACCGGTGACTTCGGCTACGGCGGTATCGCGGTCGGGGACGTGAACCGGGACGGCAAGTGGGATATTGGCTATGGCATGCACCACAACTATTCAAGCAGTGACCTTGGCGACGACATGCTCGAAGTCGCGCTCGGCGACGGCACCGGGCAGAACTGGACTCCATGGGACGACAGCCTCGTGCCGGGTGGCTCGGTCTGGGGCATGTTCGCCACCGACTTCGGGGATATCGACAACGACGGCGACCTGGACGTCGGCTCGTCGTCGTTCGGCTCCGGTGTTGGCCTGCGTGTCTTCCTGAACAACGGTGACGGTTCGTGGCGTCAGACCTTCGGTCTGGGCGACAATACCAACAGCCAGATGGAGTTCTACTTCCGGGACGTGAACCGGGACGGCAACGCGGACATCATCCACGGGGCCGCAGGTCCGGCCGTCTACTTCGGCGATGGCGCCGGCGGATTCACGCCGGGTGACTCGGGACTGCTGCAGACAGACTACGGACTGACAGGCATTTCGCCCGGTGACGTAGACAGCGACGGCGGGGCAGATGTAGCCTTCGCCAATGACAACGGCGGCGTGGAGGTCCGGGTGTACAACGACTCGACCCGGCAGTGGGTGAACTTCTCGGGCAGTCTACCAACCACCGGTGACTTCGAAGCGACGCAACTATGCGACATGAACGCCGACGGGTTCCTCGATGTCTGCGCTTCGGGCGGAGGGCACACCAAAGTCTGGCTCGGCGACGGGCAGGGCAACTGGACCGAGGCCGCCGACATCACGACACCGGACGGTTCCTGCGAAGCTCTGCGCACCGGCGCGGATTTCGACCACAACGGGTATCCCGACCTCGCGTTCGTCGCGCGCGAGGGCTCCTGGCCCTCTGACTACAACCGTGCGCACGCGTTCAAGGAGGCGTCCGCAGCCGAGTCACTCACCATCTTCCCGGTCTTCCCGCGTGGCGGCGAGAAGTTCGCCAATGGTTCAGTCCAGTTCATCGACTGGTGGAGCGCGACCCAGGTGCCCGAGTCCACTCGGCTGAGGTTGGAACTGTCCATTACGGGCCGCTCAGGACCGTGGCAGCAGATAGCCGACTCACTGCCGAATGCCGGACGCTTCCAGTGGCTTGTCCCGGACAGCATCAAGTCCGGAGACTGCTTCATCAGGTATACGGTATCCAGGCCGGGTGGCAGCGTAGGGGGGCTGACACCGCACGCCTTCGCCATCGGGGATACGATGCCGGGTGTGCAGGAGAGCCGCAAGCCTCAAGCCGCAAGCCGCAAGCTTCGGGCGAGCATAGTCCGTGGAGTGCTGAATCTGCGCTCTGCAGTCTACAATCTGCAATCTGAAATCACCTTAATGGACGCGGCGGGACGGAAGGTGCTTGACCTGAAGCCTGGTGCGAACGATGTGCGGGCGCTGGTGCCAGGAGTCTATTTCGTGAGGGGCGAGGAACGAGGGGCGGGGGACATAGGACCCATAAGCAAGGTCGTCGTAACGCGGTAGTCAGAACCGGCCGCGGGTTCGGGGCTTCAGGATCAGGACAAGCAAACGGGCATCACGACGTGTCGGCTCCCGTGGAGCCGACACCAGAAGTTTAGCCATAGGATACAGCTTCGCCGAGGCCTGAGATGCCATAACTCCTGACTTCACAATCTCTTATTCGGCTTCCGCGAAACTACCCCCCGCCATTCCCCACGCAGTAGTTCCAGTTGCCATCCACGTTGCTCCGTACGTTGCTCTCCACGCAGCTCTGACCGTTGTGGTCTGAGTCACCATCTCCGCTGCTTTCCCGGTTGCTGTCCCGGTTGCGGGTCGAGTTGCTGTCACCGTTGCTCTATCCGCTATTCCGCCCGCTGCTCGACCCGTTGCTCTGTGGGCCGCTCTGACCGTCGTGGTCTGAGTTGCTGTCCTCGTTGCTCTGTCCGTTACTCTGACGGTTGCTCAGGCAATCGCTTGCCGAGTCGCTCTCGGAGTTGCTCTGACCGCTGCTACGCCGGTTGCAGGGACAGCCCCGGCGCCGAGGCTAGAACCTGAGGAAGGCTCCGACGCCGCCGCTGCGAGCCAGCTCTTTGGCGGGCTCACCCTTCACCACCTCGATCGGCAGACGGTGGTCCACCACGAGGTGGGGCAGTATGGCGGTCAGGCTGACCTTCCTCAAGTCGGAAGCGCTGCACTTGGCGCAGTGGCTGTTGGTGCTCACGCTGACGTTGGAGCACTGGGCGCACCGGCTGACCTCGGCATCGAAGTCCTTGGCCACGATCAGCCGTGAGGCCCGGCCGTCCTGCACGAACTAGAGGACCGGGTCGACCCGGACCGCGGGGCCGAACGCGCCAAGCGCGATGCATGGCAGGATGGACAGCAGAGTGACCAGCGTCCGTTTGGCACTCACATCAACTCCATGGTTCAGCGTTCAGCGTGGGACATGCTAGGCTCCAGCCGGGCGATGTCAAATCTGCGGGCGGTCACATTGGCAGAGGCACGGACTGGGCAGTATAATCGTCTGAAGAGATGTGGCCCAGTGATCCAGTGGTCTAGTGGTCGAGTGCAGGATTCCCAAGACCCCAATGCACGGTCGATCCCAGCTGAGTACGAATGACGATGGACGAGGTACGAAGAACGACCCTGATTGAGCGCGGGCTGCGCGCGCTGGTTGGCCGGCGCGTGGCCTTGGATTCGGTCGCGCTGGCGTTGTTCACGCTGGCTATGGCCGGGGCGCTGTTGATGCTCATTGTGAGCCTGTTCTGGAGCGGTTGGGTGATGGGGCTGCTGCTAGTTCCGGTCGGGCTGCTTGTGTGGCGACTGGTTGCGCAGGATGGGTTCTGGAACATGGCACGGCTGGTAGAGGAGAGGTTTCCGGAAGTGCGGGGGAAGCTGGTGGCGGCGGTGCAGTTGGCGAGATGGGGGGCGGACCGGAGTCTCACCACCAAGACACAAAGACACAAAGGTTCGAGCATCCCAGAAGGCAGAAGTGAGGGCAGAGAAGGCTATTCTGAGGAGATGATTGATGCAGCGGTCGCGGACGTGGAGAAGGCGTTCGCGTCGCTGCCGCTGGCGCGGCTGGTCAACCGGCAACGGGTGATCTGGGCATTCGCAGCTTTCGTCTTGATGGCAGTGTGTTTCGGAACGTTGGCCCGGACTGCGCCGGCACGGTTCAAGGTTGGTGTGAAGAATGCCTTTGGCGGGAGCGCTGAGGTCGTCGCGTTCGAGGTATTGCCTGGCGACACTGCGGTGATGCCCGGAGCCACGGTCTTGCTGCGAGCGCGGGTTTCTCCTCCCGGTGTGTTCAGTTCATTGCGGCTGGTGCGGGCGGGAAAGGAGCGCGACACGCGAATCCTCAAGCTGAGCGGTGACACCTGCCGGATTTCGCTGGCTTCAGGCCATGGGTTCGAGTATCGGTTCCGAGTGCTTGGCCGTTCCTCCAGCCCGCACCGCGTGCGCGTGATCGAGCCGCTCGCACTCGAACGCCTGGCGTTCACTGTCCGCCCGCCGGCCTATTCCGGTCTGCGGGAGACCCGGACATCGGGCAGGGGCCGCGGGGCAGGGGGCGGGGGGCAAGGGGGAAACGAAGTCAGCGGGCTGAAGGGGAGCGTGGTCAGCGTCGAGGGCGAAGCGAACCGGTCGATATCTGCCGGTCGCGTTCTACTGGGGCAAGACACCGTTTGGCTCTCGTTGGGGCCTGGGACAGGCTCCGAACCGTCGGACGATACGGTCATGTCCCGCGGTTCGAGCCTTTTCCGGGCGGAGTTCACCATCAAGGGCGACGCGACGGGCGCGATCGAGCTTGCCGACAATGAGGACAGGGTGCTGCAGCCCGCGGCGGACGTGCGGGTGCGGGCCGTCGCCGACGAACCACCTTTCGTCAAGCTCTTCGGGCCGGGACGCGACATCGACCTGCCGGTCTCGATGCAGGTGCTGCTCGGCGTCAACAGCCTTGACGACTACGGCTTGGGCGAACTGTCACTGCACTATGGGAAGGACTCCGTTGACCACCGGGTGCGTCTGAAGTCCCTTTCCGGCCGGCGTGAGGATACGACTCTCTACGCATGGAGTCTGGCCGACGCCGACCTGCTGCCGGGGGAGGCGGTGCGCTACTTTGTCTCGGTAGCGGACAATGATGTCGTTTCCGGGCCCAAGGTCAGTCGTACCGAGATGTTCCAGGTTCGCTTCCCGACGATGAACGAGATATACAACGCCGCGGTGCGGCAGACGGAGCGGACCGAGTCCGAACTCGGTCCGATGCAGTCGGAGCAAGCCCAGCTCGGGGAAGAGCTGAGCCGGCTTTCGGACGAGATGAAGAAGAGCCGCGAGCTCTCGTGGGAGGAGAAGCAGGCGCTCGAGAAGGTCCTGGGCGGACAGGAAGGCCTGATGCAGCAGGTCACGGACCTCAAGCAGGAAGTCTCGGAGATGATGAAGGACCTCTCGCAGGGGATGACCCTGGACCAGCAGACGATGGAGCGGATGAACCAGCTCCAGCAACTGCTTTCCGAGCTTCTGCCTCGGGAGCTGCAACAGTCACTGGCCCAACTGCGGGACAAGCTCGAACAGCAGTCGCCCGACGTCAAGCGCGCGCTGGAGAAGTTCGAACTCGACCAGCAGAAGATGAAGGAGTCGATCGACCGGGCCCTGGAGCTGCTGAAGAAGATAATCGAGGAGCAGCGGCTCGAGGCCCTGGCCAAGAAGTCGGAGGAACTGGCAGGCGTGCAGGAGGACCTGACCGAGCGGCTGGGCAAGGAGCCGGGCGAGCGTTCAGCCCGGACAGAGCAGGAGCTGAAGGAGGCGCTGGACAGCCTGCAACAAGAGATGGAGGAACTTGCCGACTCGATTTCGGACAAGGAGATCGGCGACTCGTTGTCCGACCTGGCGCAGCAGGCTGAGAAGGACAAGTTGTCCGAGACGGCGCAGCAACTCGCCGCCGAGATGCAGCAGGGTAATCCCGGCGAGGCGAAGCCGAAGAGCAGCAGGCTCGGACAGAACCTGCGGAAGATGAGCCGGTCGCTCAACTCGCTGAGCCGCAAACTGAAGTCGAAGCGATCTTCCGAGGTGGCGGAGCAACTCGGCGACGCGGCCCGGGACCTGCTGATGGTCTCGGGCGAGCAGGAGAAGCTGGAGCAGGCGACGACGGGACTGGCTGATCTCACCCCGAATGCCGCGCAGCAGATGAGCCTGCACGAAGCCACGCGCATCGTGGCCGAGAGCCTGGCGAGTCTCGGCTCGCGCAGCATGAGCGTCGACCCCGGACTGGGGCAGGAACTGGCCAGGGCGATGGCCACGATGGAGCAGGCGGCGCAGGCGATGGTAGACAATCGGGCAGAAATCGTCCAACCGAGCATGACGCAGGCGCGGCAGGTCCTGAACCAGACAGTGGAGGCGCTGCTGCGGGCGATGGCGCAGGCACAGAAGGGCGGAGGGATGTCGGGCGGCATGGACGGCCTGATGCAGCAGCTGTCGCAGATGACGGGCGAGCAGATGAACATCAATGCCGGGACGTCCGGGTTCCCGATCCCGATGCCCGGCGGCCTGAGCGGCGAGCAGATGGCGGCCCTGGGTCGCATACTGGGCAAGCAGCGGGCGTTGCGCAAACAGCTGCAGCAGATGATGCAGGAGTTGGGTGGCACCCAGCCCGGACTCACGTCCAGCCTGGAGGGACTGCTGGACGACATGAAGGCGGTAGAGAGAGACCTCTCGGAGCTGAACGTGAGCCGTGAGTTGATCGAGCGGCAGGAGAGCATACTCTCGCACCTGCTCGATGCGCAGCGCAGCCTCCGTCAGCAGGGCTTCAAAGAGGAGCGGCAGAGCGAGTCGGGCAAGGAGTTCGAGCTTCAGCTCAGGCCGCGTCTGCCCGAGGACAAAGGGGAGCGGAACCGGCTGCTGCGCGAGGAGTTGATGCGCGCGCTCAAGCAGGGATATCCGGCCGAGTACGAGCAGATGATAAGGGACTACTTCCAGCGGCTGCTAGCGGAGTAGGGAATGATCAATTGCCAATTCTCAATTCCCAATGAATCCCCAATGACGAATGGCCGAGTTGCGCGGTTTCGTGTGGCACTGCGGCGGACTTTGGTCATTCTCATATTCGTTAGGAATTGGGCATTAGGAATTAGGAGTTGGCTATTAGCTGTGCTGCTGCTCGCAGTGGGAGCGGGCGTCGCCCAAGCCCAGAGCGCCGGCAGCGGCCTGATACTGGAACGCGCCGGGCAGCTGGAACGGGCGCTTGAGGAGTACCGGTTGGTCCTGGACCGGAACCCGCAGGATAGACCCGCATATGACGGCTTCCTGCGGCTGGGTGAACAGCTGGGGCAACTGGATACGCTGGTTGCAGTCAGCCGTAGGCTGGCACGGCAGTACCCGGACAGGTCGGACTTCTCCTGCGGACTTGTCGGCGGCCTGCTGGCGCTGAAGAGGACATCCGAGGCCCGGGTCGAGGCCAGGCGGGCGGCCGAGAAGTGGCCGGACCGGCTTGCGCAGCTCGCCGAGGTATTCGCCAAGAACGCGGACTTCGCGTCGGCCATCGAATACTACGAGCAGGCGCGAGAGAAGGGCGGAGATGCCTTCTCTATCGCCGACCGGCTGATTGACCTGCGTCTGTCCGCCGGCAAGCCCGGCCCGGCCGCCCGGGAGATAGCGTCGGCTCTCGACACGTCGCCACACATGCTGGACCACTTTCGCCAGAAACTCTCGGCCGCGGCGGTGCGGGGCGGCGCCGCGGTCGCCGGTGAACTCAACAGGATTCAGGACCTGAAGGTGCGCGACCGCGCCCTGGCCGTGGTCTACCTTGCGACCGGAAGAGAGGCCGAGGCGGTGCGGGTGCTGAAGCCGGTGCTGACAGCCCCGGAGTTCCACCAGTTTGCCCGCGAATGCGAGGCGCAGGGAGCGTTGCGCGCGGCGCTGGCGGCGTACCAGGAACTGAACGCACACGTCGATGCGGCCCGGGTGCTCAGGTTGACGGGACGGGTCCGGGAGGCGAAGGCGGAGCTGGCCATGGACAACGGGATCGAGGCGCAGTTCGAACTGGGCGAGCTGCAACGGGACCAGCGCGAGTTCGGGTCCGCGCTAGAGAGCTACCAGCGCGTTCTTTCCCGCCAGCCCAGGCACGAGCCGGCATCGTTCGGACTGGCAGCGGCATTCCTGGGCCTCGGGCGTACCGAAACCGCGCGGGCCGCAGCCAGGAAGTCAGGCACTCTGTCCGATCGGCTGCTCCTGCTCCTGGCGCGTACGTTCTTCTACGAAGGGCAGTTCGATTCGGCCGGTGCCTGCGTCAGCGAGCTGGTCAAGCGATTCCCCCAGAGCAACCTGGCCAACGACGGGCTGGAACTCGCCGTAATGACCGCGAGCGGCGACCGCGCCAGGGAGCTGGCGCGGCTGTTGCTCGCCTACGAAACCGGCGCAGTTGACACCGGCAGAGTCAGGGCTCTGTCCGAGGGCGACGACCCGGTCGCCGAGCAGTCCCTTTTCCTGCTGGCGCGTTTCCTGAGCCGCGAACAGAGGCCGAAGGATGCACTGGCGGTTCTGGACCGCTATCGCCAGCGGTTCGCCACCAGCGCGCTTGCGCCCAGGGCGAGGCTGGAGCAGGCGGTGCTGTACCTCGAGGGTCTGAAGGACGAGGCCAGGTACCGTGAGACCCTGGAGCAGCTGATTGTGGAATACCCAGGTTCCGCCTACGTACCGATCGCCCGCAGCCTCCGGGACCGCGCGGCCAGACCGTTCACAGCGGAGGGAATCCGCTAGGCGTCCGCTCCGCGTCCCGCTTGAGCGTGCCGAAGTGCCGGGAGTCGCAGATGCTTGCACGCCGCGCGGGAATGGCTACAATTCTCACCTCCGCATGTTGCTGATGCCAACAGACATCAAGACAGGCAGTCGCCGTCCGTTCACAGGATTCACAAGAGCACAATGACCGGCAGGGTTGACGTGCATGAGGCCGGCGGTATAATTGGCCGCCGGTGAGAGCCGGCGCTCAGAACTGAAACCAGTTTCGACCGACAATTGCCGTTTGCGACAGTTCTAACAGGAGGACAGAATGTCTGATGCAGTCAATGCCTTCATGCAAGGCATCATCGCGAAGAACCCCGGTGAAAAGGAGTTTCACCAGGCGGTACGCGAGGTCGTGGAATCGCTGATGCCCTATCTGGAGAAGAACCCGAAGTACCAGAAGGCGAAGATCCTCGAGCGGATTTGCGAACCCGAGCGCGTCATCATGTTCCGGGTTCCGTGGGTTGACGACAAGGGTGAGGTCCAGGTCAATCGCGGGTTCCGTATCGAGATGAACTCGGCCATCGGGCCGTACAAGGGTGGGCTGCGCTTCCACCCGAGCGTGAACCTCGGCATCCTCAAGTTCCTGGCCTTCGAGCAGGTCTTCAAGAACTCCCTGACCACGCTGCCCATGGGCGGCGGCAAGGGCGGTTCGGACTTCGACCCCAAGGGCAAGAGCGATAACGAAGTGATGGCGTTCTGCCAGTCCTTCATGAGCGAGCTGTTCCGTCACATCGGGGCAGACACCGACGTGCCGGCCGGCGACATCGGCGTCGGCGGTCGTGAGATCGGCTTCATGTACGGCCAGTACAAGAAGCTGCGCAACGAGTTCACGGGCGTGCTCACCGGCAAGGGCCGGAACTGGGGCGGCAGCCTGATTCGTCCCGAGGCCACCGGCTACGGCGCGACCTACTTCGCGCAGGAGATGCTCGCAACCCGCGGCGACAGCCTCAAGGGCAAGGTCTGCCTTGTTTCCGGCTCCGGCAACGTCTCCCAGTACACGGTCGAGAAGGTCAACCAGCTCGGCGGCAAGGTCATCACGCTCTCCGACTCCAACGGCTACATCTACGACGAGGCCGGCATCGATGCCGAGAAGCTCGCGTTCGTGATGGAGCTCAAGAACGTGAAGCGCGGCCGCATCAGCGAGTACGCCGCCAAGTACAAGGGCTCGGTCTACACTGCGGTCGACCCCAAGCTCGACCACAACCCGCTGTGGAACCACAAGGCCCATTGCGCGTTCCCGAGCGCGACCCAGAACGAGATCAACGGTAAGGATGCCGCTAACCTCATCAAGAACGGCGTATTCGTGGTCTCCGAAGGCGCGAACATGCCTTCGACCCCGGATGCGATGAAGATCTACGTCGACTCGAAGATCCTCTACGGTCCGGCCAAGGCCGCGAACGCCGGCGGCGTCGCCACCTCCGGCCTCGAGATGTCGCAGAACAGCCTGCGCCTCTCCTGGACCCGCGAAGAAGTCGATGCGAGACTGCAGGGCATCATGAAGGCCATCCACAGCCAGTGCGTCCAGTACGGCAAGGATGGTAGCTACGTCAACTACATCAACGGCGCGAACATCGCCGGCTTCGTCAAAGTCGCCGACTCGATGCTCGACCAGGGCGTAGTCTAGACTAAGCTGGGGACACATCCGCGACGCGTTCGTCGCGGCGCTCCGTGGACGTGTCCCCTTCCCAGCGGGAGTCCTTCGGGACTCCCGCTGACATCTGGGGCAGACCCGCGCGGCTCGTTCCTACGGTGCGCCGGGCACGTCCGACGCACGCGCCGGGGACACATCCGCGATGCGGCTATCGCATCGCTCCGTGGACGTGTCCCCTCGCATGGCCTGTCCCCGTTTCCGGCCGAGGCGGACGCAGATACTCTCCTCGCTACTCTCAAAGAAGCTCGGTAGATTGCAGGCGGGGGTTTCGGGGACATCCTACTTAATTCAATCCGAAGCGCGTCAAGGGCATCGGGCGGCGCCGATTCCGCCCGTGATGGATCCACTAGCGACGCTTCCTGTTTCCGGCTGATGGCCGAGTCGCCATGACTAGACTGACGACGTCTCGGGCCGGCTCTTGCCAAAGTAGACCGCAGACAGAATGCAGCACACAGGGGTTCCGCCGCTTCTGGGTCGGGAGCATCGACGGACTGCTGCAGAAGGTCCGCGCGTAGCTTCGCGGGATCCTCACACCAAGTCTGTCGTCCAGGCTGACCCCGTCACAAGGGCAGGGTCAGCGCGGAGCGGTCTGCATGCGGCTGGGTTTGCGCTTGCGGCCCTGGCCGCGACGCGGTCGCCCGAGTGTTGGTTGACCACGGACGGAAACAGGCTAGATTGAGCCATGCT
>Ga0233421_10000183_pt1 | contig 30463 bp, 27 predicted proteins | sample Watercolumn_Mata_3_FD_182725 | JGI IMG/M metagenome (GOLD analysis project Ga0233421, IMG submission 182725) | Freshwater microbial communities from Lake Matano, South Sulawesi, Indonesia - Watercolumn_Matano_2014_107_MG | ecosystem: Environmental > Aquatic > Freshwater > Lake | place... | reverse complement strand
GGGGAAAAAAGGTGTTCAACTTCTACGTGGAAAATCTGTACTAACAGCAGTCAACGGTGTATACTACGTTGAAGAAAATCGAGCGCATTTTTTGGAAAACGTCATTCTCATCGATACATCATCCATTATAACAAGCAACGAAATGTTTTATTTCGAACAGGAGCGACAATCGATCGCCATAGGTAATGTGCATGTATTCGAAACGGCAAACGCAGTACACATTTACGGCGATTCATTAGTCTATTTGGAACAACAAAAAGCTACATATGTCTATAAAAAACCAAGACTTGTTAAAATCGACACTTCCTCATCTGGTATTATAGACACAATGGTTGTCATCAGTCAGCTGATGCAGTCAATTCGAGATACTATTGATCGATTTGTTGCCGTGGATAAAGTACAGATGGTAAAAGGCGACATGGCTGCCCGATGTGGAGAAGCGACTTTCTACGCAAAGAAAGATGTAATTGATATGCAAGATAAACCTGTTATTTGGAGTGAAGAAAATCAAGTCACCGCTGATTCTATCCGAATACGAATGAAGGATCAGAAATTGCAGAGTTTATGGGCCAAGCACCGTTCCATGGTTGTATCACAGGCAGACACGGCTTTTCCAAATAGATATAATCAATTAACAGGTCGAGAATTGACAATGTACTTTCACGTCAATAAATTGAAGCAAGTGGATGTTCAAAAAAATGCCTCAAGTTTGTATTACTTATACGATAATAATGCACCTAATGGCATGAATAAATCAAGCGGCGATCGTATCATTATAGACTTTATTGATGGTCAGGTGGATCAAATCAAGGTTATTGGTGGGATTCAAGGTCAATATTTCCCAGAGAAGATGATTCTCAACCGGGAACCTGAATATAATCTGGACGGTTTTAAATTATATACTAATCGGCCCAAGCGATTTGGCTCGAACATTATTAATGAGTAATATGGCAAAACAAATTAGAAACACATTCCAGAAAAAGCGAATCAGTAAATCGGCGATTAGGAAAAAATCCTTCACCCGAAAACCAGCAGTACGAAAAAAACGCCTCATTAGTATTTCATCACCAATTTCAGCGACACCACAGATACGCGACGTTCCTGAATCTAAATTGATATTACGATCGGATGGTTTGGTTAAGCGATATAAAAAACGTACAGTTGTTAATGATGTCGGTATTCAAGTTCGACAAGGAGAAATTGTTGGATTATTGGGTCCAAATGGTGCCGGAAAGACAACAACATTCTATATGATTGTAGGAATGATTCGGCCAAACGCTGGGAAAGTTTTTATAGAGGAAAAGGAGATTACTAAATTACCGATGTATCGTCGCGCACGGATGGGAATAGGGTATTTACCGCAGGAAGCATCCATATTTCGCCGGTTATCTGTACAGGATAATCTCTTGGCAATATTACAGACTACATCTTTACCACGGAAAGCTCAGGATGAAAAAAGTGTACAACTAATGGAAGAATTCGGACTAACACACGTTGCAAAGAGTAAGGGATATGTACTTTCAGGTGGCGAACGACGCAGGACAGAGATTGCACGGGCTCTTGCACTTGATCCCAAATTCATTTTACTTGATGAACCATTTGCAGGAATCGATCCAATTGCAGTAGAAGACATAATGCAGATTGTAATTAAATTAAAGCAAAAGAACATTGGTGTTCTCATCACTGACCACAATGTACATGAGACTCTCTCTATCACAGATCGGTCGTACTTACTCTTTGAAGGAAAAATACTCAAGTCGGGCACAGCCGATTTCCTCGCAAATGATCCCGAAGCACGAAAGCTATACCTCGGTGAAAAATTTAAATTAGATAGATATGAATAAATAGTTTACTTAAATTTAAAGTTACATCGTATTAACCACTAATTAGAAACATACTTATGGTCGTCGTACTTGAATCTGGCACCTCAGAAAAACAAATAGAAGAAATTATTCGCATTCTCCATGACCACGGATTTGATGTTCATCGGTCAACAGGAATACAGCGAACTGTACTCGGTGCAATTGGTGTGCATCCGGAATTTGATCATCGTCAAATTCAACTCATGCCCGGTGTAGCAGAAGTTGTGCGAGTAACCGAACCGTTTAAGCTTGCCAGTCGTGCATTTAAACGAGAAGGTTCGGTGTTCGATATCGGTGGTGTAAAAATCGGTGGTAAAGAAATTGTTATTATGGCGGGCCCGTGTGCCGTAGAAACAGAAGAACAAATTAATACTATAGCAGAATACGTAAAAAAGTGTGGTGCGACCTTTTTACGTGGAGGTGCTTATAAACCACGCACATCGCCATATTCATTCCAGGGATTGGGCGAAGATGGTTTGAAATTCCTACGTGCCGCAGCTGATAAATACAAACTAAAGGTCATCACTGAGGTGATGGATAAAAGTCAGATTGATTTGGTTGAAAAGTACACGGACATCATGCAAATTGGTGCAAGGAACATGCAAAATTATGCTTTTCTAAAAGATCTTGGAAAAGCTACTAAACCAATCATGCTCAAGCGTGGACTATCGGCTACAATTGAAGAATGGCTCATGTCAGCTGAATACATTTTGGCAGGAGGAAATCACCAGGTAATTCTATGCGAGCGTGGTATCCGCACATTCGAGACTTCGACTCGTAACACAATGGATATTAGTGCTATACCGGTAATAAAAAAGAAGAGTCACCTTCCAATCATTGCCGATCCTTCACATGGTATTGGTATTCGCGATAAAGTCATCCCAATGGCTCGTGCAGCAGTCGCTGCTGGAGCGGATGGAATAATTGTCGAAGTTCATCATGATCCAGATCATGCACTATCCGATGGTGCACAGTCGCTCTATCCAGATCAATTTTCACAGTTGATGAAAGAGATTCGCATTATTGCTCAAGCGATCGACCGATCAATCGCATAAGTGAACAATATCGTGTCACAACAAAAAACATCACTGAAACAAATTACCATTATTGGTTTGGGGCTAATTGGTGGATCTTTAGCACTAGCGATAAAACAACACTTCCCTTCTATTCACATTACCGGCGTCGATAAGCGTCGTGTATTAAAACGTGCATTAGAAAGGAATGCGATCGATAATGCTGAGAGTTCAATTAAACGATCAGTTCTTAATGCCGATCTTATATTTATTGCCACACCAATTTCAGTTATTACCCGCGTTATTCCAGTTGTCGCAGCTCATGCACCATCTCATGCAATTATCACAGACACTGGGAGCGTGAAACGATCGATCATGGCAGAAGCAGGAAAATATTTTCCACAGGGAAATTTCATTGGTGGGCATCCAATGGCGGGCTCAGAACTCTCTGGCATCGATGCTGCACATCCGTTATTATTTCAAAACGCATATTACATTCTCACACCGATAAAGGGAGTAAAGAAGAAATCTATTCAGTTACTTGCAAATTTTCTAAACGCCCTCGATGCGCGAGTATATACAATGGACGCGATCACACATGATAGTGTTGTAGCAGCTGTGAGTCATCTTCCCCAACTAGCAGCTGTAGCTTTAATGAATACTGTTGGAAAACACCATCCTAACGCTCCAAGACATTTGGCACTTTCAGCTGGCGGATTTCGCGATATGACTCGCATCGCTTCGAGCCCTTTCGATGTCTGGAAGGATATTCTCTCTTCAAACCGAAAGGAAGTGCGCGATGCATTATACTTATATATTAAGCAATTGAACAAGATAGCTGCTTTCGCGGGTGTGAATAATTCTGCACTCGAAAATCAATTCCGACTATCACGCAAACTTCGCTCTCGTATCCCACGCACAATGAAAGGATTCCTAATTCCACTTGTAGAATTTTCGGTGTTTATCGAAGATAAACCCGGTGAATTAGCCCGTCTTACGACTGCTCTTGCAAATGAGGCTATTAACATCAAGGATCTGGAATTGTTGAAAGTACGCGAAGGACGCGGGGGCACCTTCCGCCTCTCTTTCGAAAACCGCACTATTGCACTAACTGCAGCTGATGTACTTCAAAAAGAAGGATTCAACATAAGTACTAACTGGTAGTTAGTCCTGCTTTTTTTCAGGACTTGAGGTGGACTCTTTCACAGGTTGCTTTTCAGGTTTTGAATCGGGTTTTGCTGTTGGGTTCGTAGTTGAAGTGTTGCTTACAGCCGATGTTCCAGATTTCTTATAATCGGTTAAATAGAATCCACTTCCTTTAAATACTAATCCTCCACCGCTGGACATGAGACGTTTTAACGATGGTTCTGCACATTTTGGACAAATAACTAATGTATCCGCCGACATTGATTGGAATTCTTCAAATTCATAATTACAGGATTTACACCGATATTCATATGTGGGCATATAACTTATATTTCCTTAAACTTCGCAATTATATGAAATATACTTTCGATTTAGCAAGTTTTCAATTAGATTTTCATAGGATTAAGGAACCCTTGTCAGCATTTTGCTGTTGAGATGGAGACAAAATCATAGATCAAACAGAAAGGAGCTATCCATGATTAATAAACCTTTGTTAGACGCAATAAACGATCAGATTAACTTCGAACTTTCATCTGCATATTTATATTTATCGATGGCAGCACATTTTGAGTCAGAAAATCTTAGTGGATTTGCACATTGGATGCAAATACAATTCAAAGAAGAAACTGATCATGCAATGAAATTTTTCCATTATGTTTACGAACGCGGTGGAAAAGTTACATTGAAAGCTATTCCTCAACCCACAACAAAATTCAAGTCACCATTAGAAGTTTTCAAACAAGTCTTTGAACATGAACAAAAAGTAACCTCGCTAATTTACAAATTATATGAGTTAGCCTTAAAAGACAAAGACTATGCGACTCAAAACTTTCTCCAATGGTTTATCAAAGAGCAGGTAGAAGAAGAAAAAAATGCTAGCGAAATCATCAACATGCTAGAGATGATAGGCGATTCACCAGTAAGTCTCATAATGGCCGATCGACAATTGGGATCAAGAAAAGTAGGTTAATTCGTTCATACTATTTTCAAGCATAATAGAAGCGGTTACGAAAATTGTTTACCGCTTCTTTTTTGCATTATCACACGTCAAACTCTTAATCATTTCCTCATTTTGATCGATAGTTAGTAAAATTCTAAGCCAGACGTTTGTATGTGAAGGAATTCTTCCCTATTTTTAGTAAAGATCCTGAATATTGACAGACAGGCGAAAGTTGATCCTGAAAAAGATGAAAATGGTTGAAATTGGAGATTTGATCAATTTAGAATTATGCGTTCAAAGAGACTCCCTTTAGTTTGACACCCTCCTCATCTTGAAAGTTAAAAAATTATACTAACACTTCTGCAAGGAGCATGAATGAGAAATCTATTTACTTCTGAATCAGTATCTGAAGGACATCCCGATAAAGTATGTGACCAAATTTCGGATGCAGTGCTCGACGCACTAATCGAACAAGATAAAAGTTCGCGAGTTGCTTGCGAAACATTCGTCACAACAGGCTTGGTATTGGTTGGTGGTGAAATAACCACGAAAGGTTACATAGAGGTTCAGGACATTGTGCGAACAGTAATCCGTGAAATTGGATATACTAAAGCAGGTGTGGGATTTGATGCCGATTCATGTTCCGTTCTTTCTTCCATCCATTCTCAGTCTCCCGACATTGCTCAGGGTGTTGATACAGGAGGAGCAGGTGATCAAGGGATGATGTTTGGTTATGCATGCACCGAAACTCCGGAGTTTATGCCAGCACCAATTATGTATGCTCATAAACTTGTTCATCGGCTCGCAGAAGTTCGAAAAACTCAACCTAATCTCATGCCCTATCTTCGTCCAGATGCAAAATCTCAGGTAACGGTTGAATATGATAATAATGGAAAACCTATTCGTGTCGATACGATTGTCGTATCTACACAACACGATTCTACCGTAACACAAAAAAAGATTAAAGAAGACGTTATCGAAATGATAGTTCGGAATGTCATTCCCTCTGGAATGCTTGACGCTAAGACCAGGTTTTTCGTGAATCCAACCGGTAAATTCGAAGTTGGTGGCCCACATGGTGATAGCGGCCTCACAGGACGCAAAATTGTTGTAGACACTTATGGCGGACGTGCACCACATGGTGGAGGTGCGTTTTCTGGAAAAGATCCGACGAAAGTTGACCGCAGTGCAGCGTATGCAGCAAGACATCTCGCTAAAAATATTGTTGCTGCTCAACTTGCTAAGGAATGTCAGATCCAGGTTGCTTATGCAATTGGCGTCGTTGATCCGGTCTCTATTCACATAAATACTTTCGGCACAGGTGTAATTCCGGATATGCAATTAGCTGACTACGTGATGAAGGAAATCGACCTTACCCCGCGGGGAATTATTAAACGACTCGATCTGCGGCGACCTATTTATAGAAAAACTGCGTCATATGGTCATTTTGGCCGCAGCGAAAAGGAGTTCTCCTGGGAGAAACTCGATTTAATAAAAACCCTCCAGAAAGCAGTAAAGTAAATAAATACATTTAAGATTATTAACTAAGAGTTGGACAACCATGAATCATTCATCAGGAAAATACAAAGTAAAAGATTTAGAATTGACAAAGGCCGGAAAATTACGAATTGAATGGGCAGAGTCGCGCATGCCAGTTCTCATGGCACTACGTGAAAAATATAGAAAAACAAAACCTTTCAAAGGTTATAGAATTGCCGGTTGTTTACATGTCACAAAAGAAACTGCTGTGCTTGTGAAAACATTTGTGGAAGCTGGTGCAGAAGTCAGTTGGAGCGGATGCAATCCTCTTTCAACGCAAGATGATGTTGCCGCTGCACTTGCCTCTGAAGGTGTGAGTATCTTCGCTTGGCATGGTATGAATGTAAAAGAATTCTATTGGTGCATCGAAGAAACACTGAAGTTCAAACCAAACCTCACATTAGATGATGGCGCCGATCTCATTTTTACAGTACACAATAAACATAAAGAACTCATCCCTTCAATAATTGGTGGAACCGAAGAAACAACAACCGGTGTACATCGACTGCGTGCAATGGCAAAAGATGGTGCACTTAAATATCCGGTAATCGCTGTGAATGATGCGGAAACCAAATGGGACTTCGACAATGTTTATGGTACTGGACAATCAACACTCGATGGAGTGCTTCGTGCAACAAGCGTGTTATTGGCTGGAAAGAATGTAGTTGTCGCTGGATTTGGACATTGCGGAAAAGGTGTCGCACTTAGGGCAAAAGGACTTGGCGCAAACGTCATCATTACGGAAGTAAAAGCTACTGCAGCTCTCAAAGCAACTCTAGAAGGTTTCCGAGTAATGAAAATGGATGACGCAGCAAAAATTGGTGATATATTTATCACAGCAACCGGTGTGAAAGATGTTATTGTTGATCGTCATTTCAAATCGATGAAAGATGGCGCTGTTGTGTGTAACACCGGCCATTATGACTGTGAGATCAACATACCACAACTGGAAAAAATCACTAAAAGTAAACGAGAAATTCGAAAAGATAACGAAGAGTATACACTGAAAAACGGAAACCGAATTTACCTTCTTGCTCAAGGTCGACTTGTAAACCTCGCAGCAGCAGAAGGTCACCCTTCTGAAGTGATGGATATGTCTTTTGCGAATCAATTTATGTCTCAGCTTCGACTTGTAGAACATCATAAGAAAGGAAATCGGTTAGAAAACAAGGTATATGATATACCGGCAGAGCAAGATCAACAAATCGCTGGTGTTAAATTGACTACCATGGGATACTCGATTGACAAACTTACAGGCGAACAAATTAAATATATTGACGATTATTCGGCTGGAACTTAATCCAAGATTTCACTCAAAATATTTTAAGGAGCTATTTCATTAGTCTAACTTTGGTGTCACGGTCCATACCGTGACACGAACAAATATCTTTATTTTAATGGGTCAGCATCACGAAATGGTTCGTGACACCCTAAAAATGGGTAAATATTTTAAGGCATCCTGAAATCAGGATGCCTTTTCATTTCTACCACCTATATTGACAGTACAATTGAGAATTGATAGATTTGAATCGTCAAATTATCCACATCAGAAAAGTACTTAAATGGAAAACAACATATTCAAAAACCAAGTAGTCCTAATAACCGGTGCATCAACGGGCGTAGGACGCGAACTTGCAATCCAACTTGCAAGTTATGGTGCTTCACTTTCACTTGCAGCACGTGATGCCGAACGCCTCGCTTCAGTTCAAGAAGAGTGTCAAAAGCGGGGAAGCACTACAATAAGTATTCCTACAGATATAGGTATTCCGGAACAATGTGTTGAATTAATCCAGAAGACAATCGACAAATTTAGTAGAATTGACATGCTTGTCTGTAATGCAGGTTTGTCAATGTTCTGTAACTTTGAAGATGTAAAGGACATTCATTTATTCGAACACATTATGAAAGTGAATTATTTGGGAAGTGTCTATTGTACGTATTATGCTCTACCCTACCTCAAGCAATCAAAGGGAAGAATTGTTGGCATATCCAGTCTCACAGGAAAAAATGGAGTTCCAACGCGAACAGGTTATGCAGCAAGTAAACATGCCATGGCAGGATTTTTTGATTCACTTAGAATCGAATTAGATGGATCAGGAGTATCAGTTACAATGATTTATCCTGGTTTTGTTGCAACTGAGATGCGTGAACGAGCACTGGGGCTGGACGGAAAACCCATCGGAAAAAGTCACCTGGATGAAACAGGTGTCATGCCAGTCGAGACCTGCGTTCGTCTGATTATCGAAGCTGCCGCAAAACGCAAACGGGAGTTAGTTATGACCCTTCGAGGTAAACTTGGATTGTGGATGAAATTGATAGCTCCTAAATTGGTTGACAACACCGCCCGGAATGCAATTATTAAAGGAAAAACTTAATAACTTTTGAGACATAATCTTAGATAAATTTTTTAGAATCCAATTTTAGAATCTTGCATCATATTTATTAAGTAGAAAATTAAATTAATCAAGGACTGATAACATGACAAAGGAAGTTCAAGTAAAACAAGTAAGGGGCAATACATTTGTTGGTAAAGCCAATTCTAATCATTGGGTTATTTTGGACACGAAAACAGAAGTTGGTGGTCATAATGGTGGAACAACACCAAAAGAATTAGTCCTTATAGGTCTTGCGGGTTGCACTTCTATGGATGTTATACCCATTTTGAAAAAGAAGCGTTCGCCCATAGTTAGCTACGAATGTAACATAAAGGCAGTGGAACGTGAAGAACATCCAAAGATTTTTACAGAAATTCATATCGAATATATCTTTTATGGTGATGGTATCAAAGCGGAGGACGTCGAACGTGCGATTGAGCTTTCAACTACAAAATATTGTTCTGTCTCAGCAATGCTTTCCGCTACGGCTAAGATTACGCATTCCTATCGAATTGAGCCAACAGCAAAATATCTCGAATAAGTCACTTCGGTCTTAAATGATCCTTGTTTTGTCTATACTGGGAAAAAAATCTTTCATTAATGTCGCTTACTTGCGACACTGTTTAATCGTATTTGTCGTACTCTTCGAACAGATCCTACCCCCTTATATTTTTTCATTTGTTTTTTAGAGAAAATTCGTCTTAATTATCGGCATAGCAATTGAGTAATCCAGTAGTGGATTTCACCCTGTATTCCCAAATACAGGTAATTATGTTCTCCTTATAAAACTTTTTTGGAGGTGTGTTATGAAAATGCGTTTAATGTATGTGCTACTGTTGGTATTTTGTTTCTGTTTCCTTTTATCAGCACAAGTACCGAAATGGAAACTCGATGTTGGTGAACAAATCAAGGATTACAATTTCCTGCAAGAGGGAAAATTCCTCTTTCTGACCAATTATGAGTACTCCTGGCTTTTCGATGCCGCCACAGGAGCGAAAATTTATGAACTTCGCGTGAAAAGTTGGGAGAAGAAAGGCGTCCACCAACTAATTGGGGAAAAGTACATCATCGGCACTGGTGATGGTCTTCAGTGCTACGATGCACTAACCGGTAAACAACTCTGGCAACAAGAATACGCTAAGGTCGATCAGGATGAATTTACTAACCTGAGTTTCAGGAATAACAACGTGATTCTCAGATATGGTAAGATACACATTGGTATCGATCTTGCCACAGGAAAAGAATTATTCCGCATGGAGATCAAGTACAACAGTACACTTGTCGAAAAGGGAACCTGGAACTGGACATCGCTGGAAAAACAAAATAAGCTCATGGTCTTGCTAGATGATGACAAACTCGGATTTTTTAGCTACGACGATGGAAAACAACTGTTTGATGGGAAGGACTACGAAATCAGCATGAAGGTTGCCGAGAAGGGATTTGACTGGTGCTACGTTTCTCCAGATGAACACTATGTCGTTTTAATGCTCGACTCTCATGTTGCTGTTGTCGATGCAGCTCAGAATAAAGAAGTCGAACGAAAGGAAATTAAACCACAGAATGACCTTCCGTCACTCATCAACACTGAACACGGATGTGCTGTGCTTGGTAAGGATAAAGTAATGTTCTTCAGTGAGAAAACAGGAACATTGACAGAAGTTAAAGCCGAATCGGGTGACTTCCGGACATTTGATATCTTGAAGATAGGTGATAAGGATATCTTCTTTGCCGGTCTTTCGGATGCAATGTTTGCTATCGACCTCATAGAAGGAAAAGTACTTTGGCAGACAGCAGAGAAAGATAAGAATTTCGAAGGATACGCGCACCGGTATTTAAAAGTGGACGGTACAAACGTAATTCTTGCATATACCCGAGGAAGCGGATATTCTGATGACGGCACAAATGTGCATATAATGTGTATCGATGCACTTTCAGGAAAGGTGATTTATCGAACACCAGCCATTTTCAATTGTCAGCTATATATACCCAATTGGACACGATCCCTGAGTAAATTTGTGATGTCGACCCTTGCGGGGCAAAAGAACATGTTCGGTTATGAGAATATCGGTTTCAACTATACGATGGCCGAATTCGAAGGGAATCTGGTCTTCGGATTGATATCAGCAAATCTGCTGCGAAATCCCGACACAAAAGAAGAGCCGGGTGATGGTGTCGTTATCGTCGATCCAAAGACGGGTCAAATTCTTTTCAAGGATTATGTACGTGTATCGGATTACTCCTCTACTCCGCCCAAAGCACCGGAGATGAAACCATTGATTGTCGAGAACAAGATGTTCTTGCTTGGTGATGAGAATATTGCCGCATACGATCTAAGTGCCAAGAAACGATTGTGGTACAGTGAAAAACTTCTTAAGGGCATTCCCCGTGAAGCCGTGCTTGTCGATAACGTACTGTATATTAAATTTGGAGAAAGAAAGTTCAACATTGGTCTCGAACCGCCAAAAGGTTTATTTGGAACTCTTGGCATGACTGTCAACGATAAGTACGATGTCGATCCTTATGGCTTTGCAGCATACGATGTTGCATCTGGTAAACAATTGTGGCGGATTGAAACAAAAGTCGATCCAAGCTTCTTAACACCGAATTTCTCATTGACGAATAACTACGATGCAGCAGCGAAACGATTGTACTTCGCTGATGAAGAGAATATCTATGCACTCCAGATGCGTGCCGATGGCGGCAAGTACGATTATACGATCAATCTGGATAAGAACGGCCTTGGCGAAATGCCCTTTAAGAAAACATATGCCATTCAGGAGTGGCCAATCGGTCGCAAATCAACAACGTCAAGTTCATACTCGATTGGATCAACTACATATACTACGACTACAACATCCACAGAAATAGGTGGTGCTGACTACGACAAGTTCATCTCTGATAAAGAAGAAGCTGATGCAGCCTGCCAGTACCAGGGCTGGGGCTCAACGATCTGGGGTGCGACGGCAAAAAAGACATTGCGTGCAGTATATGCAGGGGCAAATATCTTTGCAATAGGGAGCGAAGCATATGCTCTTATTAATGCTGCGGACGGTAAAATCATATGGAAACAGGCATGGGATTACGATGCGAAGAATATCCAGTATGTTCCCAGAATCCTGGAAGACAAACTTGTATACTGTCTCGATCGCCAACTTACCTGTGTTGATTTTGCGAAGGGCGAAATCTTATGGCAGCAAAAGGAAGCAAAGCGGCCTTTGTTCTTCAATGCACCAAATGAGAAATATTTGTACGTCATTGATGAAGAAGAAATTCACGGATACGAATTAGCAAAACAAAAATAATCTTATTAAAACTAAAGTGCGGCTTGGCAAATGTCAAGCCGCACCTCAAATAAATACAGGGGAATCCACTATGAAAAAGATTTACAGTGTAATATTAATTGGATATTTACTTATCAATATAGATATACAAGCGCAAACATCTTACGAAAAATGGATTGGTGGGCCTTACTCAGGTGATGTGGCATCCAAAATCATTCCAGCATCTGATGGAGGATTTATTATCGTCGGAGCGTGGACTGTCGATTATGGACAATCGTGGGATACAGAAACTGATGCTGCAATTATTAAAATTGACGAAACCGGATCGATTGTGTGGCGAACGATGATCCCCACCGTCGCTCGATATACAAGTGCAGATCTTTTTAAAGGAGTTGCACCGGCGTCTGATGGTGGATATTTGGCAGTGGGTGTCATTCAAACAGCAAATGACGTAGGGAAAGAAGATGTTCTCATAGCAAAATTTAATACCAACGGCGACACTGTTTGGACTAGACGATATGATATCGCAGCGTATGATTGCGCTAATGCAGTGGTCCCAGCAGGTGATGAGGGATATATTATTGCCGGACGCTGTGGCCCTCTCGGCGATGATAACATTCTATTGCTCAAAATCAACTCGTCTGGCGACACTCTTTGGACTCGAAAATGGGGCGGTACATTAGCCGATAAGATAAACGATGTCATTAGCTCCGGAGATGGTAATTTTTATGCTGTCGGTTGCATACAAAATCAATCGACGTATGTACTATCAGATTATATAATAAAGTTATCTACAACCGGTGATACTTTATGGACTAAACGAATAACCGGCGGTGAAGCGATCAGTGTTCGTCCAACTGCCGATGGCGGTTACATCATTGCTGAAAAACAAGCTATAGTTAAGGTGGATGCTGACTTCATCGAGACTTGGCGTAAGAATGTTTCGACATTTCTTGGAATGATGGGAGGTAATGTACGGTGTGCCATACCAATAACTGGTGGTGGCTATGTTGCTGCTGGCAAAAGTGATGAAATGAGCCCCAGTTTTAATCAGCAATTATTCGTCGCTCGATTTAATGCAACAGGTGACTCAATCTGGGTTAAGCGATTTGGCGAAGGAACAAATTATAAGCAAGATGAAGCATTCTCCGTTATCGAGGCATCAGATGGTGGATTTTTGTCAGTTGGATTTACAAATAGAGGTTCAAGTATGGATATATACTTAGTAAAAGTTACTTCAGATGGATTGACAGCCATAGAAAATCAAAATGGAATTAGTCCAATAAGTTTTATTCTCGAGCAGAATTATCCCAATCCATTTAATCCAGCTACAACAATTAAATACTCTATACCTCAAGTGAGTCATGTTAATATATCTGTATATGATCTAATTGGACGTGAAGTAGCAATATTAGTAAACGAGACCCAATCGGCAGGCTCACATCAAATGACTTTTAAGGCTCAGAATCTGTCAAGCGGCATATACTTTTACAAACTCACTGCCGGTAGGATAACACACATAAAGAAGATGACGCTAATAAAATAAGTGATTTTCCATATCTAATAAAACGAAGGCTCTGGATATTAGCACCAGAGCCTTTACTTTTTTTCATCCTTATCTTCACACAATCGCTTCGACTGTTTTGAGCAATTCTTCCAATTCAAATGGCTTATGAAGGAATGCTTCTACATCAGTAGAAATGATTTCCGTCGGGGAAAAATTTCTTTCATGCGCAGTAATAATAACAATTGGAAATTTTGGATCAAGCTCTTTCACCCATCGGGTAAATTCAATTCCATCCATAACTGGCATTTCTAAATCAACGATAGCAAGATCTACTTTCGATGTTCTCAAAATTTCTAAACCGATTGCCCCATTTGATGCTTCTTGTACTATATAGCCGTTTTCTTCTAGTACATTTTTAAGTACAAGGCGATAGGAATTTTCATCATCGATAAGAAGTATGGTCGAACCTTTTTTCATCACTTAGCCGAAGTCTTTTTTAAAAAAGATACGCGACTAACGTTCGTATTGCAAGTGAATTATAAGAAGGCTATTGATCACTATTCAACATGACTAGAAATATCGTGTAAAAATCCTTTTAAAATAGAGATATTATCGTTATCGCATCTTTGAAATTCTTCAAAGCTTCATTATCTTGGTACACATCGTATCAAATCTTAATACTTAAGTTCATTGGAGAGAAAAAATGAAGTCATCATTAGATCAACTTTGTATCAATACGATTCGAACTCTTTCTATGGATGGTGTTCAAAAAGCAAAATCCGGACATCCAGGTATGCCTATGGGTATGGCATCTGTAGCATATGTACTTTGGACAAAACATCTCAACCACAATCCTGCAAATATGCATTGGCCAAATCGAGACAGGTTTATACTTTCTGGCGGACATGGATCCATGTTACTGTATAGCATACTCCACCTCACCGGGTATAACGTTACACTAGATGATTTAAAAAATTTCCGACAGTTAGGAAGCTTAACACCTGGGCATCCCGAATATGAACATACCGATGGAGTTGAAGTTACAACAGGACCACTGGGACAAGGTTTTACCAATGGTGTTGGTATGGCAATTGCACAGAAATATCTCGCTGCCCGATATAATAAACCAGGTTTTAAAGTTGTAGACTACACCATCTACGCAACATTGGGTGATGGAGACTTGATGGAAGGAATCACTGCAGAAGCAGCATCGCTTGCAGGTCATTTGAGGTTAGATAATCTTATCTATTTCTACGATGATAATCACATCAGTATAGACGGTCCGACAGAATTAGCATTTACCGAAGACCGTGCAAAACGATTCGAAGCATATGGATGGTTCGTCCAGAAAGTAAAAGATGGTAACGATCTGAATGCTATTGAAAAAGCCATCCGACGCGCGAAGAAAGAAAAAGGACGCCCATCGGTTATAATGGTACGAACACATATCGGCTTTGGCAGTCCAAATAAGCAAGATACAGCTGAAGTTCATGGATCACCTTTAGGTGAAGAAGAAATCAAACTGACCAAAAAGGTCTATGGTTGGGATCCGGACAAACAATTTTATGTTCCAGAAAAAGCAATGAAGCAATTCCGTAAAGCTATAGAAACCGGTAAGAAAAAAGAAGCACAATGGAACCAAAAATTCGCTGAATACAAAAAGAAATTTCCTGATCTTGCAACAGAGCTTGAGAACTACCGCTCAGGCAACTTTGGAGATGAATGGAAGAAAGCTCTTCCTTCTTTTACTGAAGCTATGGCCACACGTGATGCTTCAGGCAAAATACTGAATGCTATTGCTCCATTGCTCCCGACAATGATGGGCGGTTCAGCCGATCTCGCGCCATCCAATAATACATTTGTAAAAAGTATGGGTGAATTTCAAGCAAAGAATTATGGCGGACGATATATTCGATATGGTGTGCGTGAACATGCAATGGGCGCAATCATGAATGGTATGGCTGTTACCAATGGTATCATACCTTATGGCGGAACATTTTTTGTGTTCTCAGATTATCTACGCCCTTCTATCCGATTAGCATGCCTGATGAAATTAAAGCCTATTTATGTATTCACCCACGATAGTATCGGCGTTGGAGAAGATGGCCCAACACATGAACCTGTCGAGCAACTTGCAGCGCTGCGTTGTATGCCAAACATGATTTCAATTCGCCCGATGGATGCGAACGAAACCGTAGAGGCATGGCGGTTCGCCATCGAGCATAAAGGCAGTCCTATTGCACTTCTACTTACTCGTCAAAAATTACCAACTATAGATAGAACTAAGTATCCAAGTGCCGAAAATTTGACGAAGGGTGCTTATACTTTAATTGAAAACTCACCAAATCCCGATCTCATTCTGATTGGAACTGGTTCGGAAGTCCAAATAGTGCTTGGCGCCTATGAACAACTGATAAAAGAAGGCATAAAAGCACGAGTAGTCAGCATGCCGTCTTGGGAATTATTTGAACTCCAATCGAAAGAATACAAAGATTCAATTCTTCCCCCAACTACAAAGAAGCGTATTGCAGTTGAAGCGGGTATTAAGATGGGCTGGGAAAAGTATGTCGGTGATTACGGACGAATAATTGGAATGTCTACTTATGGAACCTCAGCTCCGGTTGACGTTATCTTCAAACATTACGGATTTACAGTTGATAATGTTTTGAGCACAGTAAAAGAAATCCTATAAATAAGGTATTATCAATAAATTCTTAATAACTAGTAGATTCAATTTAGCCAAAGATCATGCTTCGATTCAATATTTATCTCTTAACAACCATTTTCTTTGTGGCATCGAATACAAATGGGAATGAATTGCAAATCGATCAAAGTTATAACCATTCACGTAATATATATCTTCAATTCAGCACAAGCGGCCTATTTTCAAAATTAAATGATTGGAAGAATCAATTGCAGGAATTATAGAACTTAATCATTTTGATAAAATCCTTATCGCAGGATCAATTAATCTAGATCCAAAATTAGCGGAGAAAACAGCACAAGTGTCTGCATATTATGATACCACCAATTCTATTGCAGTGCTTAAAACTACTTTAGTAGAATATGATGAGAGAAGTGCAGCTTTGAGATTCTTTTTTGCACCTTTGGCAGGTGCTGGCAAAGTTACTCTCGAGATAGAAGTTATAAATAGGCAAACACAAAAATTACTTTTAAAAGCTCAGACCTCGGAACGTATAGCAGGGGCATTTAGTTCTGCAAGTGCTGTTATCGATCCATTGAAAAGAGCGATTGTTAATTTTATTGAAGATAATTTTGTGAAAGAAAAAAAAAGAAGTAGTATCTCAGATATTATCCACATCTAACAGCGTCTCTACTGAAAATATGATAAATACATTAGACCGTCCTCTCCATAGTCGTGAATTTCGTCGCCGCCGGGCAATCAACTGGCTTCCACTTGGATTAACATATGCTTTTTTATACATGGCGCGCTACAATTTAACCGTATCAAAAAATGCACTCGGTAATCTTATGACCAAGGAAGATTTTGGTATTATCTTCGCTGTTGGCACATGGATTTATGCGATATCATTCCTGGTTAATGGGCCTTTAACTGACCGTATCGGTGGAAAAAAGGCAATGCTTATCGGTGCATCTGGAACTTCATTGATGAATATTATGATGGGGGTCATCGTATACGGTATTCTTGCACTAGGCTGGACAATCAATCTGACATTTTATTTTTCCATAGCGTACGGGCTGAATATGTATTTCCAGAGTTATGGTGCGGTGGCCATCGTTAAAGTCAATTCCGCTTGGTTCCATGTTCGAGAACGAGGAACATTTGGCGGTATTTTTGGAATTCTTATCTCATTGGGCTTATACTTTGCATTCGATTGGTGCCAGTATATTGTGAACTTAACAGAATCGATAAATCCAACAAAACCACAATACTGGCTGGTCTTTTTTATCCCAGCTGCAATCCTTATGTTCTGGACAATATTAGATATATTTATTCTTCGAGACTATCCACGCCAGGCAGGATTCCAGGATTTCGACACCGGAGATGCCTCGTCGGGTGAAACTCAGGATCACATTGGTGTGCGAGAAGTTCTCGTTCGAGTTTTCACAAATCCGGTTATTATCACTGTCGGGCTAATTGAGTTTTGCACAGGTGTTTTACGAAATGGTGTTATGCATTGGTTCCCAATTTTCGCAAAAGAACAAATGACTACATCAACAGTATTTTTGGCTGAGTGGAACTTCTGGCTAAACAATTGGGGATTGATTTTAGCATTCGCCGGTGCTGGTGGAGGTTTACTCGCAGGTTGGATGTCTGATTATTTATTTGGATCGCGTCGAGCACCAGTAGCAGGAATTCTTTACACAGGTTTACTTCTTGCAACAATAGGGATGACCTTGACAATGTGGGGAAATCCTATCGTGTTTGGACTCCTAGCTGCAACTGTATCAGTATTCGTAATCGGGACTCATGGTATGTTAAGCGGCACAGCAACAATGGATTTTGGTGGAAAGCGAGCAGCAGCAACTGCAGTTGGATTGATTGATGGATTGGTGTACTTAGGAACTGGTGTACAATCGTTATCGTTAGGATTCATTACGACGCACAATTGGCAATTCTGGCCGATTTTCCTCATCCCATTTGCTATCATCGGAATCCTTCTTACAATCCGAATTTGGAACGCGATACCCAAAGGAAAAAGAATCCATTAACAATAAGAAACATCTGAAATATTATGGAAATATGGTAGTCGCGGACTTTATGTCCGCGTACCTAATTCAGAAACGAAAGCTGAAGATTTCGACTACCAGTGGTACAACAATAATTCAGATACCTCTATTAACTTTATTTCCTCTAACAAATAAAAGGGGCTGGTAGCATTAGTCACTGGTAGTGACTGGACTACGCCCCTTTTGCGAGCCTTCCCTCGATCAGTCCTTAAAAGCTATCCACATTTATCCCAATAATTATATGATCAAGCACAAGACGATACTGTTTCGAAAATCCTATTATCGCCCGAATTGTTTATAACTTTATGAATAACCTGTAATATTTCTTTTGGACTACAATACTTCTGAATAAAAGCGTTCAATCCAATTCTAAATAATTCTTCTCGCTCTTCAGGATCGATGTATGATTTTGCTAGAACAACTTTCTGAAGTGTATTTAGGTCTTTTAGCGTAGAAAATGTTTTGATTCCATCAAGACCAGAATATTCTAGATCTAAAAAGACAACATGAATCTTGTTAGTATTCTTATTATAAATTTGAATAGCTTCGACACCGTCTCGTGCATAAAGAACCTTAAATCCATTTGATTCAAAAAATGCCTTCATCGTTATTGCAACATCAAAATTATCGGACGCATAAAGTATAGTAAGCTTATTGTCTTGTTCCAAAATGTTTTCAACATTTCTACTGGTTTCAGAATCGACATTATGGCACACGATAGGAAAATAGAGCTTGATTGTCGTTCCTTCATTTTGCCGAGACGATGTTTCGATAAATCCATTATATCTGTTTACGACAATTTGAACAACAGTTAATCCAACACCTTTCGACCTATCCTGTTTATCAGTTATAGAATATGGATCAATGATTCTTTTTTTTGTTAATTCATCCATCCCAATACCGTTGTCCGAAACTTCAATACATACATAATGCGCACAATCTTTAACCTGTTTTTTATTATCGACATTTGCTTTATCAATCAACGATGTTCGAATCTTTAATACAGGTTTCCTTAATACAGGTAATGATGAATGAATCATTGCATCGCGTGAATTATTACAGAGATTGTGAATTGCCTGTTGGAATTGTAAGCGATTTATATTCAAGGCTGGAATATCTTTGTCAAGTATAAGTTCGATCGAAATACGTCCGAAAAAATCTGCTTCTAATATCTTTGAAAGCTCTTGTATCGTTGAATTGATATTAACGTATTCCATAGAAGTGTCGTTCTATTCAGATAGCCTTTAATTGCAAAATCTAAATAATTTCAAATAGGAAATTCGCTATTCCGCTACCAAAGGAAAATAGCAAATCCTAACGTCCATACATGTAGTAAAAAATAATGCTGGTTGTAGTATTTATGTTACACTGGCAACGGCTATCAGCCCTAATTTGAATGAAGAAAATACGCGGAAATAATATTCTTTGGTAGGTGTGAAAACAATAGAAAATGGAATATTACTATTGCACTAATCCGTGTTGGTAAGCATATCGAATTAGATCTAGATTCGTTTTTATGTGGAGTTTGGTTATGACACGTTTCCGATACGAATTTACAGTATTGAGTGAAAGTTTGAACTCTGCTGCAATCTCCTTTGTACTCTTTCCCTCGGCAATACCTCTCAAAACAGCTAATTCGCGATTAGAAAGTTTATCATGTCGTGGATGTTCAATTGTCTCATCAATCAATGACGGTATTTCTTGCTGGACTTCTGGGCTAAAATATTTTAATCCTCGTGTTAGCATACGTACCGCTTTTAGAAGCTCTTCAGCGGGTTCACTCTTGGTAACATAACCAGAAGCTCCAGCCTGCATTACTCTTCGTGCGTATTGAGAAACAGGAACCATACTAAGAACCAGTATTGGAATACTCGCATTAAATGTTCTTATAGATTGAAGAACTTCGAGACCACTTTTTCCAGCCAGATTAATATCGAGCACCACTAGGTCCCACGTGCCGGTTTTCATGTGTTCCATCGCAAGCTCATATGTTCCAACATGTGCAACTTTCGTTACATCAAAATTTTCTGATAGTATCCTGCCAATTCCTTCGCGTGTATATTCATGATCATCGACAATGAGAATTCTCATGTTTAATCACCCTCCTTTGATTTCGATCCCCCACTTTCTATTGGAACTTTCAAGACAATACGTGTTCCTTTTCCAAGCGTGCTCTCAATTTCAATTTTTCCACCTATCATTCGTGCACGTTCCTGAAGACTCAATAATCCCAGCGACTCAGGATGTTCTAATAATTTCTTCTCGAATCCTTTTCCATTATCCGAAATTATTATTTCCAATTGATCATCTATATGTTTAAGATGTACATTAACAATTGTTGCATTAGCATGCCGTGCTACATTCGTAAGAGATTCCTGTACTATCCGATAAACACCTGTGTTTACTTTTTCATCTAGCTGAGGAAGTTTTTCATCCAATTGAATCATTGTTTCAATGTGAGTACGCTTCTTGAATTCTCCGGCCTGCCATTCAATTGCAGCTACAAGTCCCAAATTATCGAGTATTTTTGGACGCAGCTCAGAAGAAATTCGCTGTACGGTTTTTGTTGTCACATCGATCATATCACGCATTGCACGATATCGTTGTGCGACATCATTATGCATAAGTTTTTGTTGTTCCAACCAAAGCAAATCGTATTTTAGACTTGTTAGGGTTCCACCTAGCTCATCATGTAACTCACGGGCAATTCTTTTTTGTTCGTCTTCTCGTGTAGATTGGAGCTTGTCCGAAAAGAGCTGCATCTGCCGAATCTTTTCTCGTTGAGCTGCTTCGATCTTCCGGTAGTTACGAATCATCATAAGCACAAAAAATAAAAATAATCCCAATACAATTGCCGTAACACTGAATACGGCTATTAATATTTGACTTGCATCCGATGACATAATAATCCGATACTGAAAAGTATGCTAGAAACTATAGTTAAAGTCCAGGTTATCGACCAACCCATATGCAAAACAGCACTTGAATAGTTATATAAAATCTCACCTAATGCCACTGGGAGAAGAGCGCCGGCAAAATACACAATGAATGATATGAGAATCCAAAATCGAAAATCCTTTACTAAAGCATTCGAGTGTTGTTCAAAAACAATGAACAAAGAGTAGCCTGCAGCTAGGGTTACTATAACATGCGAAATACTTCCTGTGAGTGAATATGGTCTATTAATTGGTTCAAAAAAAAGTTTTGCGATAATCCAGAAAATCACGTAAGCAATAATAATACTATTAATAGCGATCATCATTTTCTTAGATGTTTGCCATAAGGTAATAATCATCATTACTAGTATAAACTCTGAGACAACATAAAAATGAGCCAGATAAGGTAAATATCGTGCGTTTAATATATGAAGAAGTGAGAGGAAATCTGTAATAAAGCCGAGTGATAATAAAAAGAATAAGATTTTCAACTCACGATTCAACTTTTTCCATTGTGCTAAACAAATTAAAATTGGAAGTATTGGTGAATATACAGATATATATGACAATACCGGATACCTCATGAATATTTTTTCTATCGCAACGGATTAAGCATTTGGTATTTTTTATATCATCTTATTGTATTCCTTAAGTAAAGTAGTAAATGATTTATGACAGATCAATCCCCTGCTCTTATAAAAAGAACATAATCTCTTAATTAAATGAATTGGTTAGTTCCAACTCAAAAAAGAGGTATTTGTGCCAGCCTTTACAAGTCACACTTTTTACGATAATTCAATATGATTTCATTGAGGTGTCGCTAGTTCTATTTTTCTGCAATTGAATGAGGGAAATCTTTTAGTACTGAATTTTCTGGACACTCAGGAGGGCATGGAATTGATTTTTGTAGGATTATTCCAGCCGTCATATCATTTCCTTTACTATCAACTCCAATAATAACTAATGCTGGTGAACCATCTTGGTGTTTGCCATAGTACATTCGTACTCCAACGCATCCGGTTTGTGTTAATGCCTCTAATATTGCTTTTTGACCGAAATAATGTGCAAAAACTGTATCAGAAGAGGCTGAGATTCGAAATGCCTTAGTCAATCCCATAGCTTCTAAAATAGAAATTCTATGCGATTCGTTACCAGAATAAATCGATTGTTCAGCGCTTACAGGCTGAATCATAGAAAATATCGTGAACAGGAGAAGAATACTTAATCCTGAAAGCACAAACATCAAAACAAATCGTTTAGTAAACATGAAATGACTCCTTATATATTAAATAATATTGTTAATGGTTTTTAACAGAGGGAAAGTTAGAAATTGATTTTTGTCTCTTAAAATATTCTCATTCTCAAGAATCGACCGAGGCACAATTAGATGGTGGTTAGGGGGGATTGGTAGTGATAAAGTATTTCGAAAGCAAAGAGATACTTTCACAGTCTTCTTGGGAAAATGATAAGAATAACCAATGCATTAAACTTAATTTTTCATGTGCCTAATTGCAGATTTCCTGTTTCGTCTATTAAATAATGCTATTAGAATTAAACACTTAGTATTTTTCTACCATGAACCTATACTATTTCTAACATTTAGTCTGTAGTAATATAACAAGTCACTTGTCACAAAAATTGCGACATAAACAGTGGATTTATGTTAGTTTTCACTGGAAAAACAGTTCGAAATAGAAATGTGGAACAAGTAAGTTGTAGAAATTCTAATTTAGCCTTGGTGTTTACGGGGAATGAAAATGATGGTGGTTGGTAGTAATTGACTTAAATATAAAACTCTACTCTCTTTGGAGCTTCCAAAGTTTTTGAGTTACTCGCTCGAGTTCTTCACCAATTAATTTTGGATCGTGAGTTTTCTCTGGCATATTATCGAATATGGAATAAGGAATTTTCTGGTTCCGTATTTCTATAAATTGTGAATCTTTAGCTTCGATTTGATCCCAATCGTTTACTTTATAGTAGTATTCCATCTTATCATCAGGCAATGAATGATAGAGAATAGAATCTTCTTGACCGGGTCGTGCTCTTTTCCGATTCTTGCGAACTGATTCTTCATAAGGTACTTTTATATATACAAGAGATGATCGAGATAACATCTCATCGTCAAGGAATGTCAATGCATGTTGAATCGCATTATCTCCTCCCCGTGCAAATTCCACTAATGTTGTCATTTTGACATGATATTTAGGATCTTTAAGTATTCTCTTTTTATACTCAAGTGCAAGACGAGCCATATATAAATCCCATATGTATTGATCCTTAAACCAATATTTCTCGTCACTCCATACACGAGGTTTGTTGAATCGTGTCATTAGGTCATCCAATTCAAATGTTTCCCATACAAAAAGAAAGTCATCCAATTCTTCAAAATTCGCGATGTGGAATCTTTCAAGTCGTTCGATAGGATCGCATTTTTTTAGAAAATCTATAACTTCGGACTTGCCAGCAGCTGGTCTGCCAGTAATAATTAGGATAGGAAAATGATTGACCATAGACCTTTACTTTACATTATTGGACATTTTTTATTCGTTGATCAATGCTTGAGGTAATTTCTTTCATCGAGCGAATTTTTTCTTCAACGACTGATAGTACTGTTTTATTTAAGTACATAAGCCGCGGTGTATCAATTCCAAGATATTTCTTCGCTTCACCCATCATATAATCATTTGCGGCGCCATGATATACTCGATTCTCATCCAGAGGAGCCCCATTAATGAGAAATGAAAGAAATTCTATTTGACCATTTGCACCTTTTCTCCATTCACATTTAATTCCCGATGTCTGTATGCTGGAACGTTGCATTATATAAAATTCCACAATCGTTCGAACTTGTCGGCCTGTGAGTTCGAATGTTGTAAGAATATTCCGAAATGGAAGAATTTCAAAAAGATCCTTTTTAGTAATTGGACCTGACGCTAAATCTTTACGAATTCCCGCAGAATTCATAAATCCGACATCTGCACCGGCCTTTTCCCGTTGTGCATCAGCAATAAAATTTCCAATACCGCTTTCTCCACCGCGACCACGTTCCCAATCCGTTTTTAAGGTTCCAATTATCTCCGCATAATCTTGATCAATTTTTGATTTTATCGAATCGATGAATAACGAGAGCGATGTCTTTGGCCGGTCAGAATTGTACCAGAGCTGATGTAAAGAGCCGGTATAGTTATTTACTTTTTTATTCTCTATAGTCAAATCCAGAACACCTAGATTCTCGCAGTTCGAACCAGCCTGAACGATAATTACTCCGTTTATAACTTTCGGCTGACGAAGTCGTGTATGCGAATGTCCTCCGACAATCACATCGAGATCCCGAACATTCATTGCCAGTATCGAATCGTCTTCCACACCCTGATGTGTTAGAGCTATAAGAATATCGACCTTTGGATTCAATTGATCGGCAATCCGTTTAACGGTTTCAATGGGTGGAAGGATTTTTATCCCTACCTGACTGTTTTGATTTACAAGACTATAGAAATCCTTCGAGATTACACCGATTATTCCAATTTTCAATCCATTTCTTTCCAGAATAATATATTCTTTATTATTGACCGGGAATCGATTGAGTGTGTCAAGAATATTAGCTGAAATGGTTGGGAATTTTGTAATTGAAGTCAATTGACGAAGATTTGCTACTGAAATATCAAAATCATGGTTGCCCGGCGTCCATGCATCATATCCAATTCGATTCATCATTTCAAACAACGCACCACCTTCGGCACCTTGATAGATGTACTCCGTGATGGGATTACCCGTCATAACATCGCCATCGTCAATCAATATCGTATACGGTTTTAACCGACATATACTGTCGATCGCGAAAGCAAGTTCGTTAAAACCACCAACAAGAGGCTTGGAATTTCCTCTTATCCAGAATGCTTCGTGTGGAACAAAACTGGCATGTATATCATTTGTATGAAGAATAGTAACAGTCTTTGGTTGAGCTTGGACGGAATATGTTAAAATGGTGCTAGTAACAAGCAGAAAAACGAATCGAACACGAAATAAAATTATGAAATTCATAACTCCTCATATTTTCATTGATAAATAAGTTGTTAAAGATACAGAGAAAAAACCTCTTTCGGAATAGATCTTTCCTTGTTCATAACTTTATTCTATCTTTGAACCAGTTCAAATGCAAAGACTATCCAAAATATTTATACATCAACTCTAATGGAATAACACATGAAACAGTCACGAATTGAGCATGATCTTCTCGGTGAACGGGAAGTTCCAGCTGACCGATATTACGGAATTCAGACGCTGAGAGCCCTGGAGAATTTTCAAATCACAGGTATACCAATATCCCACACGCCACGATTAGTTAATTCGCTTGCTTACATAAAGAAAGCGGCAGCGCGCGCAAACGCACAACTTGGCCTCTTGCCACAATCCATTGCTGATGCGATTTGTAAAGCATGTGACGAAATTCTTGCCGGAAAATTCCATCAAGAATTTGTTGTGGATGTAATACAAGGTGGAGCCGGAACATCGACAAATATGAATGCAAATGAAGTTATTGCAAACATCGCGCTTGAATTGTTAGGACATGAAAAAGGACGTTATGATGTTATTCACCCACTTAATCATGTCAATATGTCTCAATCTACAAACGATGTTTATCCTTCAGCATTACGCCTCACTTTGAGTCAAAAGCTGGACGGACTAATGCGAGAGATGGAAGGTTTGCAAATTGCCCTTGCTGCAAAAGGTAAAGAATTTGCAGATGTGATTAAAATGGGGCGTACACAATTACAGGATGCTGTTCCAATGACACTTGGTCAGGAATTTGAAGCATATGCTGTGATGGTTGGCGAAGATATACAACGTGTTCAGGAGGCGCAATCACTTATTCGTGAAATTAACATGGGAGCAACTGCTATCGGTACAGGATTAAACGCACATCCGCAATATGCCTCACTTGTAACAAAACTTATACGCGAGATTTCTGGTATTCCCGTAATCGAATCGACGAATCTTGTTGAAGCGACACAAGACACAGGTGCATATGTACAACTTTCTGGTGTTCTAAAACGTGTTGCAACTAAGCTCTCAAAAATTTGTAATGATTTAAGATTGTTAACTTCTGGACCGCGTGCCGGTTTCGGAGAAATTAATCTTCCGCCAATGGCTCCAGGCTCTTCAATAATGCCTGGAAAAGTAAATCCAATTATTCCTGAGGTGGTTAATCAAGTAGCTTTCGAAGTTATCGGCAATGATATTACTGTTACTATGGCCGCCGAAGCGGGCCAACTCGAACTGAATGTCATGGAACCGATTATAGCATACAACCTTTTCTCTTCACTCGATATACTGGGCCGCGCGTGCCGCACTTTGACAGAACGGTGTATCAAAGGTATAACAGCAAATCGAGAGCGATGCCGCATGTTTGTAGAGCATAGCATTGGATTAGTAACTGCATTGAATCCAATAATCGGATACGAGAAATCGACAGAAATTGCACATGAAGCCTTTGAGACAGGAAAATCAGTTTACGAAATTGTGCTGGAAAAAGGCTACCTTTCCAAAACTGAGTTGGACGATATTCTTCTTCCTGAGAACATGACGCGACCACGGTACTTACACAAGAACGAGTAATCTTGATAATTCTGCAGATTGGTCGAGAATATATTTTTATGATTCGATAATCTGATCTACAGAAATGGTGTTAGACTCATCAAGATCGCACATGGCATTGATGAGTGCACAGGTATGAAAATGTTTGATATCCTGAACAAAAATATCCTTCTCAAGAATAATATTTTTGTCTAATAAGTATTGACGTTTTGTACCCTTCAAAAGCGGCTTGGAAGGTGTTATCCAAGAAATACCATCATAAAACACCACATTTGCAGAAAATGTATCAGTAGGTCGTTGATTCTTGACAATCAAAACTTCATCAGCAACAATTTTATTTCGTAACAACTCAAGCTGAGACCTGTCGAGATATTTGTGCGAATATTCAATCTGATCATTTTGCACTAGTTGCAATGACCTAATTTTTCTCGGAATATAGGGAATATAATGCTGTTCAAGTATTGAAGCTCCATAGATAACTCTGCATTTGTATATTCCTTCTCCAAGATTTTGTGGTAAAGTAAGAATCCTTTCCAAATCAATCTTTTCTCTTATCCCAAACATCACTTGCCTTGAGGAGTTCATGCGCGCAGAGTGATATTCCAAATTCTTAGGAATCCGATATTGTACTTTTATGGATTCAACTAAGAGGCACATATACTTTATTCACCAGTTCTTGATATTCAGATTCAGCATTACTAGACGCTGTAATTCCACCTCCGCTTTTATAATACAACGTGCCATCAATATTTTCAATAAATCGAATCATCACTCCACTTTCCAGTCGGTTGCCATCAAAATACCCGAATACTCCAGTATAATATCCACGTGAATATAGTTCTGCCTCTTTAATAATTTCTAATGTTTTTTTCTTTGGAGCTCCTGATATTGAACCTGCAGGCAAAAGTTTGTATAAAATATCTCCAAGATGACCACGATAATCTTGGTCAAGACAGCCATTAATCTTGGAACTTATTTGAATTAATTCTTTTTCATTAGTTCGAATTCGATCAACAAATCGATACCTTTCCACTCGTACATTTGAAGCAACCATACTAAGATCATTTCGGATTAAATCTACAATAGTTGCATGTTCGGCACTTTCTTTCTCATCAGAAAGCAATTGGCCTTCCGCATTTGGAATTGAAGCATCAATCGTCCCTTTCATTGGATATGATGAGATTGTGTAGTCTTCAATTCTAATAAATATTTCCGGCGAAAACACAACAAAAAAATTGTCATAAAGAAGTTTGAATTTTGCTGTACTCCCAAAGAATAAATCAGATAAGGAGTAATTTGTCTCAATACGCGTGGGAGCTGTCAAGTTTAGTAAAAAAGTATTTCCACAGGCGATGTGATGCTGCACTAACTCAAATCTTTTACAATATAACTCAAATGAGATTGGAAACTTACTAAATTGCAATTCCTTAGAAGTGCTGGAAGCAGACTGAACATTGCTGAATCCAAGAATGTCATATACAATACGATGTTCAGCAACCTCCTCAAGACCTAACACAATTGGTTTTTGCAAATCAAAGTCTAATATGAAGATAAATGGTTGGCGTCTTTTCCCCCAGTCATTCATACGAGACTTTGCATCATTCGTGGACCTCATAGTGCACTTCCATCTGAAATCATTATGAAAAATATGAAAAATTCCTGACTCATAATGTGATTTCTTCTAATATAATTTTCTTTATCGATTACATAGGAAAATCTTTAGACACGGCAATAGGTAGTAAACGTGCATTAATCGTTAATATTTAGGACTCTTTTGACTGTATATTCTTAGAACGTTATTATACACCTTAAGTGTGGTTTCTTGAGATGTTGTGTACCATAATTTAGATACATCATTCGTCCCCATCATTACGAAACAATGAAAGGAGAGAAAGCAATGAAACAGTTATTATTATTCGGAATTATTGTAATCTTTTTTGGATGCCAGGATAAAATTGTTGAATACAACTACGACAGCGATAAAGTTTTCCACAACGATCTTCTTCATGGAGATTTACTTGGGCGTGTGCTTCAAAAAGGAAGCCAGGCTATGGTTATTGTATCTCAACTAACCCCGATCGATTCCATTGCAATCAATCCGGTCGACGGATCATTCGCTTTCCGAGATCTCCGTGCCGGAAACTATGACCTCACTATTCGAACTGAAAATTATAGGATTTATGAGAGAAAGAATGTCGTTATCACGGGAGGTGCAGTGATCTACCTTGGCGATATTGATCTATCTAAAATACCAGAATTAGTTTCAAGTTATTATCCACAGGATAAAGATGAAATTGTTTACGATTGGCGGTATGGACGTATATCCGTTTCGATGACATTCACACAGCCAATGGACCGCGAGAGTGTTGAAAAAGCATTTTCGACATCACCCGCGAGCGAAGGTGTTTTTATCTGGGGTCAATATTCTTGGACACCTTATAGTACAATATACCTCAATGATGCAGCATATGGGGCACGTGCTGAAAAGGGTGCAACTATTACGACGTACAGTAAAGTGTCATCCTTTACTTATCTGCTTGCGAAGAAAGATTGCTATTCAGACACGACATATACAATAACTTTAACAACAGACGCAAAAGATACATCGGGAACTCATTTGAGATTTCCATTATCATTTTCATTCCGTACTGTACAATCATATACAACAATTTATGGAATCCAATCGTCACCGATGCATGGGGATGCAGATGTTGAACCACTATCATATTCTGGAATTCGAATCACATTCCCACGACGGATGCATGCATCATCAACCGAAGCAGCAACCACAGTTACTCCTAACATGAATAAACTATTTTTATGGCCGGAAGAAAATGTCCTTCTCATTTATCCCGGTGGACCTTTTATGACTGATACGACAATTTCTGTTCGGATAGCTGCGAATGCACTTGATAAGGATGGAATTGCATTAGGCAAGGAATATTCGATGTGGTTCCGAACAGCCCCATTTGCCGTTAGTTATGTAAGTCCTCAGAATGCCCAACTTTTTGTGAATCCAACTCAACAAATTACAATCACGTTCAATAGTTACGTAAAACTTAATAGTGTTCAATCAGGAATCCAAATTTCTCCATCTATTCCTGGTAGTTTTTCTTACAGTAACTCGGGTTCATACGAATACCCACAGATTGTAATCTTTACACCATCATCCGGGATGGCCACAAACACGAAGTATACGGTAACCGTGTCGACTAATGTTCGCGACTTGTTTGATTCGAAGTTAAAAACACCTTATGTTTTTTCATTCGTTACTAGACCTTGATGAATAAAAATGAATTGAACTTTTCAATTGGATAATAATATGGTAATAAGACGCATTTACATTATTGGATGTATCATATTTGTACTTGGTTGGCAGTACATTTTTGCAAATGACACAACTGATATCGTTCAAGGAGGAAATGCGCGGATGCTAGCTCTTGGAGGTAGTCCGGTTAATTACTACCTCCTCGACTATACAAATATTTTTATTAATCCAGCGTATCTCAAAAGATTTCGTAATCTTGTTTTAATAGAGGGAGGTAGTGGTTTTGGA
>Ga0233421_10000180_pt1 | contig 31285 bp, 26 predicted proteins | sample Watercolumn_Mata_3_FD_182725 | JGI IMG/M metagenome (GOLD analysis project Ga0233421, IMG submission 182725) | Freshwater microbial communities from Lake Matano, South Sulawesi, Indonesia - Watercolumn_Matano_2014_107_MG | ecosystem: Environmental > Aquatic > Freshwater > Lake | place... | reverse complement strand
TGTCCGAGCATAATGGAGAAGGATCCTGTTATCAGGATTCTTCTCAAAAAACTTTTTTCATCCTTATTCAGGATGGAAATCCCATACTCATCTGTAAAGATGAGATATGGGTTTATACAAATGGTCAGTCACGAGATGAGGTTCTTGTGACTGCCTATGAGTGTAGTGCATTGCCGCGCGAGGCGATGCACACCTTGACTCGATAAAAATAGTTTTTGGGAGACTTGCTTGGTCGCAAGTCTCCCCTTATTATTGAGCATTTCTTTGTGAAGGAATGTTCATAGTGAGTTTGTTCTTTGAAAAAGTTCTTCCTTTTGTTGTTTGAAATCGCGTACAGCATCGGGCCGGTGATATTCATTGGTCGGATGTTGTACGGGAAAAAACAATAACCAGCCCCGTCACAAAATGAATGTGACGGGGCGCATCGGGAGAAAAATATGGTTTTTTCAAAAAATTATATAACTGCAGTTGTAGATTATCAAAAAATCCGAAAAATATTCGATCAGTTCGGATCGATGTTTTTCGGATATGTTCGTGCCATGAACATAGCCCATCAGGGATGGTGCTATGAAGAGGCACGAACTCTGTGTATAGAGAAGAATAAAGAAGATGAAAACGGGATTGCATATCCCGAGGAAATCATCTTCTTAGAAAATGGAGGAGCAAAATTTTCTTACCGCTCAAGGAGCGGTAAGGAATATTTTATAAATCATAGAGGCAGAAATGCCTACTATGAAATTGAGTTTGCTTATCCAGCGGACTCATCTCTTGCGGAGGTGATTGCACAAATCATCTCTGAAAACTGAAAGTAAGGGAGAGTCTTGGTTTAGACTCTCCCCTCATTATTGAGCATTTCTTTGTGAAGGAATGTTCATAGTGAGGAAGAAAAGAAAATCTTAGTGGATTGGGGCATGATATAAACGCATAGAGTTTCATTATGAGCGAGGACTGATAAAACAATCGCATGAATGTATCATGCGATTGTTTCGTACATACGACACAGATGATGTATATGGCGTACATTTCCATGCACGGCCTCTGCTGTACATGGAGCAAATCTCTCTCCGTGTACGTGTATATACGTCTTCTGTGTTGTGTGTCTCTATTGGTGAATATGTTTATCCTGTGACAGGAGAGCGCCGTATCTTTTCTTTAGAAAAGATACGGCGCTTTTTCCATCCCGGCACCTTTTTCTTGTCTCCATGATCGCTGGTGAATGTTTGTTCCCTCATTGAAATCACGTGAAATGGTGTATACTTATCTGTATGAAGCATCCCATTCTTGTTACTGTGATTGCTGTTTGTATCGTTGGTTTTATTGCCATATCTTTGTCGGGTACGTATACTGAACGGTCCAAGAAGTTGGATACGAATAATGTATTACACACACCTGACACACAAGGAGAGGACAAAACGACACCAACCCCAATTGTCGGGAGTGATAGTGATGCACATGGGTGCAAAGCGTCCGCGGGGTATTCGTGGTGTGAGGTGAAGAACAGATGTCTTCGTGTATGGGAGGAGTCGTGTGCTTCGGATGGTGGGGAGGTACCATCATTGATTGATAAGAGATGGACGTGGATACGAACGGTCTATGCGGACGGTCGTATCGTGGAATCAAAGAGACCGGGAACATTTGGTCTCATGTTTGGTTCTGATGGACATGTCTCCGTTGATACGGATTGCAACACGATGGGTGGAACGTACATGACATCAGGCGCATCACTGACGTTTTCCAACATAATGTCCACTCTCATGTATTGCGAAGGGTCGCAAGAATCGGAGTTCTCTGCAATGCTTGGCAATGTTTCGGCATTCTCTCTCATGTCCGATGGTCGTCTATTGTTGCAATTTCGTGGCAATGAAGGGGAGATGATATTAAAGTAGCAGTTTCATCTTTAGTATTTAATGTTTCATATATGAATACACACACGTTTCTCACGGAGGCGCTCGGATGGGGATTTGTTCTCTGGTGTATTGGATATGTGCTTGGTATCGTCTTTTTCTTCATCATGCCTCCCGTATATGTCGGATGGGCGATTACACCGATCGGTATCCCCGTTACACTCTGGGTGCTCTTTAAAAAAGTGAAGAGTGTCACGTTTGCCGATTTCGCAATCATCGCCATCGCGTGGACGATTATCGCTATTGTCTGCGATTATTTCTTTCTTGTGCAGGTCTTCCACCCCGCGGATGGGTATTACAAGTTGGACGTATATATCTATTACGTGAGTACATGTATCATCCCGCTTTTTGTTGGGTGGAGGAAACCAAAAAAGTCCTCATAAAAAACCGCACCCTCTGGTGCGGTTTTTGTCTTTGAGCGTTTAATTTCTTTTTTCTTCCTCCATCAGGAAGAGCTCATGAGGAGTATGTTTTCTCAGAAGTATTGAAGAGAAATGGTAAAGGAAGATGTTGTACATCATCTCGTACGCTCCTCCTTTTCCGAATAGATAGTAGAATTGCTGTTCCATGTCCTCATATGTTTTGTGTCTCAGAGGTACTGTTTTTTTAAACGTATCATATTTCTTATAATTTTCCAATATTTTTCATAGGTATTGAGGCATTGGAAAGAACATGGGTGAAAACAACTGAATACATCGCACCTACACACACAACATAATATCGCACCTTTCGGTGTAGTAGAGGGCAATCATTTGACCATAACTGTCGTTGGCCCGAGGAGGCGATACCGTCCTTCCGACGGATGATTTTTTGTCGGACAATGTGTGCACGGGGTGGTGCAATTACAGTTGCCGTTGCAGTGCGGGCGAGTGTCTATCTTGAGAAGTTCCAGATAAAACTCCACACTACCGAGTGCGATGCCTTGGGGCATCAATCCCTGTAAGTTCAAGTTTTTCAAGGGTTAAATGTTTTTTTGTTAAATATGCTACATCTTTTTGTCATACCCTTGCAAAAAAGTTAATAGTATGGTACATATGTGTTTGGTAACTTAATTTCTTTAATATAAAAGGTGGAGGAGGTATGTATATAAAAAAAATAAATATTGGCCCCAAGTTTATGGTTGGGGCGGTTCTGACTGGCATGGCCTGTTTTTTAATGGCGAGAGTTGTGGCATTTGCCCGCCCTTCCTCCGTTCCCGCCGTTGAGCACGACGAAAGGGGGATCTATGCTTAAAAATAAAAACAAGAAAGCACTTGCCCTTGCCGGCCTCATCGCCGGTGTTGTTGTTGCAATTGCCGTCGCCATGAGTATGGCGATGGGCAAAAAAGAAAAGAAATCGGTGAGCCCCGGAAAACGGAAAGGGCTCCCGATGCGTTCATAAGCTGAGAACCTGCCCCATGGGGCAGGTTTTTTTTGTACACGCGGGGCGGGCCGAAGGCCCGCCCCGCGTGTACGTTTTCGTCCCCGTGTTTTTGTTTCAAGTTCGTGCTATACTCTGTGGCATATGGTCAAGACCACTACGCTCAAAAAATCCAAGCCCGTAAAGAAAAAGCAGAACATCACTGTTCCCGGGTTTGAGTTTGTTTGCTCAAAGGCGGGTATCTCTGAGTATCTTCTCAAGAAAAACGGCCTTCGTGTTCTTCTCAAAGAAGATCATTTTGTCCCTGTGGCGACAGTTATGGTGACATACTTGGTCGGGTCCGTGGATGAGACGACGGGACAGACCGGACTTGCGCACATGCTTGAGCACATGATGTTCAAGGAATCAAAGCATTTTCGCCGCAAAGACAAACGCGATATCAACGAGGTACTTGATAAGAAAGGGGCTCGTCTCAACGCTACGACATGGCGCGACCGCACGAACTATTTTGAGACCATCAGTACGGAATTTCTTGAAGATGCGATTGCTCTTGAAGCGGATCGCATGCGTCATGCCATATTGGAACAGAAGGAACTCAATCCTGAAATGGTTGTCGTGCGCAATGAGTATGAAATCGGGCGCAATAATCCTTTTCGTTCATTACATGCTGAAATGATGGCTACAGCGTATCAGGTGCATCCCTATCATCATGATACTATCGGATGGTTGTCAGATATCAAGGATTATACCGCAGAGAAAGTACAGTCATTCTATGATACCTATTATCATCCGAACAACGCCGTTGTTTCTGTCGTTGGTGATATTGATATCAAAAAGACACTTACCCTTATTCGCACGTATTTTGGCGTGCACCCGAAGTCCCCGCGACCGATTCATCGCGTAACAGTGGAAGAACCTGAACAACACGGAGAGCGTCGCGTGACATTTGCGCGTCCTGCTGAGCTTGATGTGTATGCGGTGTTTTATAAGAAGCCACACGCGCTTCATCCTGATATGCCCGCGCTTTCTATTCTTTCCGGCCTCTTGGCTGATGGAAATGCGAGTGTGCTTCATCGCGCTCTTGTTGATACAGGTCTCGCCAGCGCTGTTGAGGTGGATACGCATCCTTTCCGTTACCCGAGTTGTTTGAAGCTTTTTGTCGTATTGACTCCAGGGACAACGCACGAGACGGTAGAGCGAACAATCGTTGATGTGTGTGCGCAGATAAAAGAAGGAAATATATCAGACGAGGCCGTAGAGCGAGCAAAACGAAGATATCAGACTGCGTCGGCATTTGGACGTTCGGGAACGGGCTCGGTTTCTAAAAATTTGGCTGAAGCGATTGCGGGGGGTGATTGGCGCATGTTTGTTGATATACCCGCGAATGTCGCGCGCGTCACCAAAGACGATGTTGTGCGTGTTGCGCAGGCATATCTCAATGAGAAGACACGTACCGTCGGACTTTTCTATGGCGAACGGGCATAACATTATGACAACATTTTCACTTACCAACCACTTGGAACAATCAACGAAGCATGGGGTCACCACCATGAGTGTTCGCACACATGATGACGCAACAGTCGCTATTATCAGTATACCCGCGGGGAGCGTGTGTGACATGAATCATGGCGGTATTGTTGCTCTGCTCACGGCGCGCATGCTTGACCAGGGGACGCTTCTGCATACAAAAGAAGAAATCAACAATCGCCTAGAAGGCATGGGGGCGTCTGTTTCGTTTGATATCAGTGCTACCCGATGTAGATGCGTTATTGCGGGTATGGCGGACGATATAGAAGACATTATTGCTCTCGTGGGTGACATGATGCGTGAACCGCGCTTTGATAAGCATGATTTCACCATCATGAAGCAGCGTCTTATCACGGATATCACCACTGATTATGATAATCCGCGTACCGTCGCGCGTACGCTCCTCACGGGAACTCTGTTTCTCGAAGGACATCCGTTTCATGAATATCCGTTGGAAACATGTATACGCTTTGTTGAAGGAGCGACAGTGAACGATATTAAATCATTTCACAGTGCTTTCTTTGGGGTGGGTGACGTTGCGGTTGTGTGTATCGGGAAGGTGTCTCACGCTCATCTTGCTGATGCGTGTGCTGAGGCCTTTGGCCACACAGAGACGCGAATGGTATCTCCATGTATCGCTCCTGTCCCAGAGAACAAGAAAAGACGTACATCAGTCCACGCGCATATGGCAAAGCGAGAAAGTTCCGCCGTATATATGGGAGGTCTTCTTCCGCTTGCACCTCTTGACCCTGTGTATGATGCGTTTGTGTGCGGTCTCAATATTTTGGGTGGTGGCATGTTTGCCAATCGCCTCAATAGGGAAGTGAGGGAAAAGAGAGGTCTGACCTATCACATACGGACGTACATCGGAGGATATGATGGTCCTCTCACGGGATACTGGGTTGCGCACGCTATGTTTCCACCACGTTCATACAAAGAGGGGGTGAAGGTGATGCTCGCCGAAATGGAGGCAATTGTCTCGCGCGGGGTCACGAAGCGAGAACTCACCGAGAAAAAGGAGGAACTTCTCGGTCGGTTCGCGACCGGATTTGATGACAGACAGGGCATGGCGGGTACGCTCATGTCTCTCTATGAACAAGGATTACCATTTGAACATTTGGATACATACGAACATCGCGTACGCGCGTTTACTGTCCTACGCGTGAATGACGCACTCAAGACATATTTGCGTCCCGATACGGCTGTCGTCGCGAGCGCGGGTGATCACACATCGTGATATGTTTCGGATGTTGTAGTTATTTTTTGTGTGATATCGCGCGCGCGGGTCTTTACAGACCCGCGCGCGTATCTTTTGGTGTGCTTTCCACAGGGGTGCTTGCGGATGCTCGGGTTACAATGACGTCAGCAATTATTCGTTTTCATTCATCGCACACTCAACTCCGTCCGCATGGGGAAGGGGTGCCGACTGCCTATGGTCAAAGGAGAAGAGGCAACAAAAAAGGCCTCAACATTGTTTAAGAGTGTTGCCAAGCGCAACGGAACGATTGTCCCGTTCGATATTACGCATATTTCCGACGCCGTTATGAAGGCAATGAAGGAGACGGGAGAAGGGGATGTGTTTGACGCGCATCGTGTTGCGGAAAAAGTCGTTTTTGAACTCTCAAAAACGCATATCAAAGATAAGGGATACATTCCCGGTGTTGAGGAAATTCAAGATGTGGTGGAGCGTGAGCTCATGTGGGAGGATTTTGCGGCGACGGCAAAAGGATATATCTTGTATCGTCAAAAGCGTGCTGAAGAACGGGCCGCGGGGCGTACCGTTCCCGAGCATGTCAAACGTTTGACCGAGGAATCGAGCAAGTATTTTCGTAATCAACTTGCGGAGTTTGTGTTTTATCGTACATACGCGCGCTGGATTGAAAATGAGGGACGTCGTGAGACGTGGATTGAGACCGTGAACCGATACATGGCATTTATGAAAGAACAATTGGGCGCGAAACTCATCAAGAAGGATTACGACATGGTGCGCGAAGCGATTTTGAGACAAGAGGCGATGCCGTCCATGCGCTTGTTGCAGTTTGCCGGTCCCGCCGCTCGTCGTACTAATGTGTGTGCATACAACTGTTCCTATATTGCCCCCACGAAACCGCAAGATTTTGGTGAAGCGATGTATGTACTCATGTGTGGTGCCGGTCTTGGCTTTTCCGCAGAAAGCAAGTACGTGCAGCAATTGCCACAGATCAAAGATCAGACGGGGAAAAAATTACCCACGTTTGTTATTCCTGATACGAAAGAGGGGTGGGCAGATGCGCTCGTCCACGGGATGAAGGTGTGGTACGCAGGAAATGATGTCGAATTTGATTATTCGCATTTGCGTCCCGCTGGTGCACGCCTCAAGATTATGGGAGGGCGATCGTCCGGTCCCGATCCACTGCGTAACGTTATTGATTTTACGCGCGAAAAGATGTTGAAGAAACAAGGGAAGCGTCTTTCCAATGTTGATGTACACGATATCATGTGTAAAATCGGTGAAGTTGTCGTTGCTGGTGGTGTGAGACGAAGCGCACTTATTTCGTTGTCAGATCTTGATGATGCGGATATGCGTGACGCGAAAAAAGGTCAGTTTTATTATACTGAACCACAACGTGTGATGGCGAATAATTCTGCAGTGTATATGCATAGGCCGTCCAATGAGGAGTTTATGGACGAATGGGTGGCGCTTATGAAAAGTGGTTCGGGTGAACGTGGTATTTTCAATCGCGAAGCACTTAAACACACACTTCCGAAGCGTCGTCTTGAACATTTGAAAGGTGATATTTCTGATTTAGGGAGTAATCCGTGTGGAGAAGTTGTTCTTCAGCCGCATCAATTTTGCAATTTGTCCGAAGTCGTGGCACGTGCCGAGGATACCGAGCAAACACTCCTCCAAAAAGTGCGTGTCGCCACTATTTTGGGGACATATCAATCAACACTCACTAATTTTGGATATTTGTCTGACTCATGGAAAAAGAATTGTGAAGCGGAGCGTCTACTCGGCGTCTCGTTGACGGGACAGTGGGATTCCGCCGTTGCTCGTAAACCTGAAGTGTTAAAGAAATTGCGTGCCGAGGTGATAAAAGTGAATAAACAATATGCCGAAAAATGGAAGATTAAACCGTCTACGTGTGTTACATCTGTAAAGCCGTCGGGCACAGTTTCTCAACTGGTTGATTCTGCTTCCGGTATGCACCCGCGTCATGCGGAATATTACATTCGTCGCATACGTATTGCGTCCAATGACCCACTGTTCAAGATGATGAAAGATCAGGGTGTGCCGTATCATCCTGAGGTGGGACAATTGCGTGATGAGGCAAATACATACGTACTTGAATTTCCTATCAAAGCGCCCAAAAGCAAGCATTTCAAGGACGATATTACGGCGATTGAGCAACTTGAGTATTGGAAGACGGTAAAGCTCAATTATACGGAACACAATCCGTCTGTTACCATATCGGTGGGTGATGATGAGTGGATTGCGGTTGCCAACTGGGTGTATGCAAACTGGGACATTGTGGGTGGTCTTGCCTTTTTGCCACGCGAGAAGCATGTGTATCAATTGGCACCATATGAGACGATTGACAAAGAACGATACGAAGCGCTTGCGCAGAATGTTGGTACTATTGATTTTTCAAAGATTGTTTTGTATGAGCAAGAGGATACGACCGAGACAAAGAAGGAACTTGCGTGCGCCGGAGGGACGTGCGAAATCATTTAATCGTCGTTGCGTGTAATATGAGAGGGTGTTTTGTGACGCCTCTTGAAGAAGAGGATTGTTTTACACAACCCTTCTTTTTCTTTTTTTTAGTAGGGTATAATGATAAGCACGTTTGTGTGCACATCAATTGTTTTTATTTAATCATTTTTTAGGTCATTATTTTTTATGAAACACATCACGTTCTCATTTCTCGCAAATCGCATCCTTTTGGGAGGTGTTGTGTTTTTGCTCCCATTGTTTTTTCTCCCCTTATGGGGTTTTTCGTTGTCTTTTACAAAAATGGCCATTGTTACGTTGGTATTTCTTTTTGCTGCTGGTCTTTTCTTGATTGATATTCTCCAGCGAGGTGAGATAATTGTTCCACGTTCATGGATATATGCTCTTGCTTGCGCGCTTCTTTCTTTGGTACTTCTCGCAGGTTTGTTTTCTCCAGTCCTTCGAGTTTCATTTCTTGGTGATGGATCGGAAATGGTAACCGTCATTGGATTTTTGGTGTTTATGGGAATCTTTCTCCTCGCGGGTTTCTTACCTTCGCATGAGGACATACCAAAACGTCTTTATAAATATCTGAATATTACGGCAATTATTTTGTTTACGTATCAGATACTTAATACGGTGTTTCTTATGTTTGGAAAGTCATGGCTTTCATTTGGCTTGTTTACATCAGTGACATCGTCTCCCATAGGTAGTTGGTATGATTTGGGTCTTTTTGCGGGTTTTGTCGCGTTGAGTGGTGTGTTGGCGTATCTTTCTCCGGGTAAGAAGAAAAAAACGTTTTTGTCTTCCTCTTTGTTTGTCGTCTCTTTGGCAATCGCCGCACTGGTTAACTTTTCTCTCGTTTGGATTCTTTTGGCTCTCACAGCGCTCGTTGTCGTTGTGTTTTCGATATCTTTCGGAAGGCGTCCTTATGATAACGAACAGGTACGAGGAGAAGATGTATCTCGTTTTGCTTTGCCTATTGCGCCGATTGTGGTTCTTATCATCTCCGTATTTTTCTTGCTTCCGGGCAGTTTGGTATCTTCCGCTATTTCAAAGATGGGTTTTAGTTATACGCAGATACGTCCTTCGTTGACTGGAACGACGAGCGTGGTTACTTCTGTGTGGAAGAGTGATATTCGTTCCGCTCTGTTGGGAGAAGGGCCAAACCGCTTTGCGAATGCATGGATGCTGCATAAACCCGCCGGAATCAACAATACGATTGTGTGGAACTCATCCTTTGATTATGGTGTTGGTTTTGTGCCTACTTTTGCTGCAACGACTGGTATTCTTGGCATTCTCGCTTGGGTGGTTTTTATTGGAGGTTTTCTGTACCTTGCACTGAATGCTCTGGGGCGAATGTCGCGTGAGTCGTCGAGATTTTATGCTGCTGTTTCATTGTTTATTCTTGTGGTGTATGCATGGATTGTGATGATTACTTTTGTTCCCGGGGTCTTTTTTGTCGCAATGACGTTCTTGTTGTCAGGAGTGCTTATGGGGGTGTTGCGTGCGGAAGGTGCTATTCCAACTCTTTCCATTTATTTTTCTCAGAATCCAAAGATAGGATTTGTAGGTGTATTTTCGGCGGTTATCTTGCTGGTGGGAACGGTGGTTAGTTTGTATGGTCTGACGGCGCGCACACTCTCTGTGTATCATTTCGGCTCAGGTCTTCGTGCTGTAAACGTAAACGATGATTGGGAGAAAGGAGCAAAGAACATCATTTCTGCGGTTAATTTGTATGAGACGGACACGTATGATCGGGCGCTTGCATCACTCTTCACTAAGAGGTTGTATCAAATATCCGGCAATGCGGATGCAACAACGGTAAAAACACAGTTTCAAGAGTTTCTGGGTAATGCTATTACGGCTGCGAAAAAGGCAGTCGCGTATGACGCTTCATCTCCTTCAAACTACGCTGCACTGGGAGATGTGTATGCTGCCGTGGCATCACTCAACATAACCGGTGCGTATGAAAGTGCGGCAGGAGCGTACAATCAAGCAATTGATCATGACCCGCAGAATCCCGTGTGGTATGTGTCGCTTGCTCGCCTTGAGATTGGTCAAAAAAACATGACTGGTGCAAGGGATTATATTCGTAAAGCACTTGCGGTAAAAGGGGATTATGTTGATGCGATTTTTCTTCAAGCACAAATTGAGGCGGGTGATGGAAATATAAAGGAGGCAATCGCTCTATCTGAAGAAACGGTAATGCTTGCGCCGAACGACGTTGGCGCCCTCTTCCAACTTGGTCTCCTGCATTATAAGGATAGTTCGTATGATACGGCGATTGCACCTCTTGAGCGTGCACTTCTTATTTATCCTGATTATGCAAATGCAAAGTACTTCTTGGGTCTTTCTTATAGTAAAGTCGGTCGTACTGCTGATGCAATTGTCCAGTTTGAAGGTCTTGCAAAGACGAATCCCGATAATGTGGATGTTTCTTTGGTATTATCAAACCTAAAGGCAGGGCTTCCTGCTTTGTCAGGAATGTCTGCATCTCCGGCTGATGGAGAGACGCCCCCCGTTGATGAATAATGGTAGTAGGGACACGACGTTTCTGTTGACATGATATGGTACGCAAGGCGATAGCATTTTTGCAAAAAGAATTTTCCGGATTGCACCAAGCGGCATACCTGCTTGGTGTGTTCGCGTTGTTGTCACAAGTGTTTGGTCTTGTGCGTGACAGACTGCTTGCGCATACGTTTGGTGCGGGACCGACGCTTGACGTGTATTATGCAGCGTTTCGTATTCCTGATCTTATCTTCATCGGTGTTTCTTCATTTGTCTCACTTACTGTCTTGATTCCGTTTCTTGCGGAACGGATTGGAGAGGGTGGAGAAACGACAAAACGCGCAAAAGAGTTTGTTGATGGTATTACCACGCTGTTTCTTGCGGTTGTTATTCTAACGAGCGTGGTTATCTATGTCGCAATGCCGATACTCGCACGATTGCTTACACCCGGCTTTGATGGGGAGCAAATGCGTTTGTTGGTACATCTTTCGCGTATTTTGTTGTTGTCGCCGATTATTCTCGGTATCTCAAACATTTTTGGTGGTATCACGCAGACATTTCACAAGTTTACCGTTTATGCCGTGGCCCCTGTTTTGTATAACATGGGAATTGTGTTTGGTATTTTGGTACTTATGCCGATATATGGTGTTCTCGGGGTGACCATAGGTGTTATCATTGGCGCACTGTTGCATGCTGGTATTCAGATTCCCGTTCTTCTTAGACATGGACTGGTCCCCGGTCTCACTGCGCGGACTGATTGGAATGTTGCACGTCGTATCATGGGGCTTTCTTTGCCGCGCACTATCGCACTTTCCGCCGGACAACTCGTGTCTATTGTATTCGTCGGTATAGCATCAACCATTGATGCCGGTGCGGTAACGGTTATGTCGCTTGCGTTCAATCTCCAATCGGTGCCGCTTTCGGTTATCGGGGTGAGTTATTCTATGGCGGCATTTCCGACACTGGCACGGTTTTTCTCAAACGGTGATGAAAAAAAGTTTGCTGAACATATGATGCTTGCGGCACGACACATCATTTTGTGGTCCCTTCCCGCCATATCGTTGTTTGTTGTGTTGCGCGCGCAAATCGTTCGCGTTATTTTAGGGTCGGGTGGATTTACGTGGACGGACACGCGTCTCACTGCGGCCATTTTTGCACTTTACAGCGTGTCGCTTGCCGCGCAGTCACTCCGTTTTCTTTTTGTACGGGGATATTATGCCGCGGGAAAAACACGTACACCTCTTCTTATAAATCTTGTATCTGCAGCTAGTATCGTGGCACTTATGTATATACTGATGCCGCTTTTCTCAGTAACGGAAGGATGGGGGAAAATGCTCGTGACCATTCTCAAGATTGCGGATGTGCCGGGAAGTTCGGTTATTGTATTGCCTTTTGTATATTCAATCGGTATGATTGCCGACGCTGTCGCGCTGTGGTGGTTTTTTGATCGTGATTTTTACGCATTTTCACTTCGTGCGGAGCGTGCCTTTATTGAAGTTGCCGGAGCGTCGGTCTTTATGGGGGCAGTTGCGTACGCGCTTCTCAATGTCATCGCACCGTATATTGACATGGATACGTTTATGGGAGTGTTTGCTCAAGGATTGGGTGCGGGTTTGGGAGGTATTGTTGCCGGTATTGGAATGCTTGTTCTCATTGGTAATAAAGAAATCAAAGAAATTGCTGCTGCATTTCGTGCTCGTGCGTTGCGCATCCGACCAGTCCCGGCGGAGCAAGAAGAGATTTAATACGGAAGAAATGTTGCTCGTTTATAACGGCATTCGGTGTCGTTTTTTGTTTTTCCTGTTGTTTATCATTGTATGATTGTGTGCTATGCTGACGGCATTATGTCGGCAGACCAACGTCATATCAGAAATTTCACGATTATTGCTCATATTGATCACGGCAAGTCTACACTTGCCGACCGCATGTTGGAACTCACCGGCACGGTTGAGAAGCGTACACTCAAGGAGCAGACACTCGACTCCATGGAACTTGAACGCGAGCGTGGTATCACGATCAAAATGGCACCTGTTTCCATGGCTTTTTCGTCAGAGGGAGAAGAGTATGCGCTCAATCTGATTGATACACCGGGGCATATTGATTTTTCGTACGAAGTGTCACGAGCACTTAAGGCAGTTGAAGGAACAATTCTCTTGGTGGATGCTACACAAGGTATCCAAGCACAGACGCTTTCTGTGTTGGGGATGGCACACGAACTTGGTCTGGCGGTCATCCCAGTTGTCTCAAAGATTGATTCGCCGATCGCACGAACTGATGAAGTGAAGTTGGAAGTAGCATCGCTTCTTAATTGTTCACCGGACGATGTGTTGGGAGTATCCGGCAAGACAGGAGAAGGTGTGGCGGAGCTTCTTCATACGGTTGTACGTGCGGTTCCCGCACCAATATCCCCATATGCCGATACAGGGAGTGCCCGTGCACTTATTTTTGATTTTGAATACTCTTCACACAAAGGTGTGATTGTATATGTACGTGTTCTTGATGGGGCGATACATCCTGGGGAGGCATTGACGTTTATTCAGACGGATAAGCATTGCAAAGCTCTGGAGACGGGTATTTTCACGCCGAAACAAAAAGCGACAGACGGTTTGTCAGCTGGGTCCATCGGATATATCGTGACTGGTGTCAAAGAGGCTGGTGTCGCCTCGGTTGGCGATACGCTTTCCATTCGTGGAAAAGAATTGCCGGCTTTGTCAGGGTATCAGGAACCGAAACCGGTTGTGTGGGCCTCCATTTTTCCTGAGAGTCAAGATGATTTTACTTTGCTTCGTTCAGCTCTTGAGCGGTTGAAACTGTCCGATCCATCGGTGTCATTTGAGGAAGAAGCGTCAGGCGTTATGGGGCGCGGCTTTCGATGCGGATTTTTGGGAATGCTTCACTTGGAGATTGTGACGGAACGTCTGCGTCGCGAGTTTTCTCTTGACTTGGTCGTGGCAACACCTTCGATTACGTATGAGGTCGTATATAAGGGCGGAAAGAGAGAAACGATTTATTCTCCCTCTCTTTTTCCCGACCACGGTATGTATGAAAAAGCGTTTGAACCGTGGGTTGACGCACGTATTATCATGCCATCGCGATATGTGGGTGATGTATCGAAGATTTTGTATGACCATGAAGCGGAGACGGGACATATGGAGAATTTCGGTGATGACCGCATGTCGCTCGCACTTAAAATGCCACTCCGAGAACTTATGCGTAATTTCTTTGATGAACTCAAAAGCGCATCGTCCGGCTTTGCGTCATTGTCATACGATATTACTGAATTGCGTTCTGCGGATGTAACACGTCTGGATATATTGGTAGCCGAGGAGACGGTGCCTGCATTTACTCGTGTGGTGTCTGTACGTCGTGCCGAAGAAGATGCACGCAGTGCTGTGGAACGTTTGCATAATGTTTTGCCACGACAGATGTTCGTAGTGAAAATCCAAGCAAAAGCGTTGGGACGTATTATCGCATCCGAAACACTTTCTGCTTTTCGTAAAGATGTGACAGCGAAACTTTATGGGGGAGATGTGACGCGCAAAATGAAACTTTTGGAAAAGCAAAAGAAAGGAAAGAAAAAAATGAAAGGAATGGGCAAAGTGAATATTCCCCAGGATGTGTTTGTGAAAATGATGAAGCAGGACTGATGGTAGAATAACCGGTATTTTAAATTATAGAGTGTTTGAGGGAGTCAAGTTTTTGTGAAGAAACAAAAAAGCGCACGTGATGCGCGCTTTTCAAGAGTGGGTTAAAACAAAGGACATATTCCCAAGTACTCCATAGCTTTCCGCATAATATCTGGAGAACCTGTGAACATTCCGTTCACAGTGATTGAATCATTATCATCCTCGTGGTTTTGCCTGTAAAAATACGGGATTGTACTGTTTTTACTGATATCCGGGTCCCATGTTATGCGCAAAGTTCCCATCGTATCATTATTGTCTATCATTACAGCACGCGTTCCACCTTTCGTAAGAAGATAGATAAGGTATCCTGATCCGTCAGGATACCTTTGGATATCTATTACACGATTGTAGTTAACGAGTTAAATGTTTGAATAACATGTCCAAGTTTAGTATCAAACTCTCGGAGTATTTTGGCGAAGGTACGGGTGTCTTGTTTTTCTTCTTACATGATTGTCTATTTTAGGGGTTTAGAATCTGTTTTCGATTACCAGTTTTAAACACATCATATATTTATATATTATGTCAAGAACATCAAAAAAGCCGCGCGTAGCGCGGCTTTTTTGATGCAACGGAATTGCATTGTTTGATACCCGAAACTTGTGACTTGATACTTTTTCTAAACACCCAACAGCACCGGTATCACAATCGGACGCTTTGCTGTCTTTTGCAATAGGAAGCGGCCGACATCGTCTGTTACTTTGTCTTTGACGAAATCAAAGTTGATAGGGTGCATACCGATCAGCGTGTCCTCAATCGTCTTTTTGGTGAGATTGCGCGTTTCACGCAAGAGGTCTTGGGAATCACGCAAGTACACAAATCCGCGTGAGATGATATCCGGTGATTTGCGCAAACGTCCTGTGTTCATGTCCACAAGTGCCACCACCATGAGGATGCCGTCTTGGGCAAGCATCTGACGGTCGCGGATCACTACTTCTTGGACTTCGCCGATGGAGAAACCATCCACCATGACGACACTTGCCGGTGCTTTTTCTTTGAGAATGGTGAAACATTTTTCACCCATATCAATAATGGTGCCGTTGTTGGGAATGATGATGTTTTCTTTAGGAAAATTGTTTAGTTCGTGTACAGTTTGTGCATGTACGCGAAGCATGGAGTGGTAGCCGTATGCCGGCATGAAATATTTTGCACTGACTTGTTTGTTGATCCACGCCAGCTCTCCCGCATTGCCGTGTCCCGTGGAGTGCACGTCAGAAACACGATAGTGAATAATGTGCAGGTCATGGCGGTAGAGGTTGTCTTTGAGTTTTTGTACTGCGATTTCATTGCCGGGAATGATGGACGAGGAGAGGACAACGGTGTCTTTGGGCGTAAAGCGAAGATATTTGTGTGTCTTGTTGGCGACACGCATAAGTACCGCAAACTCTTCACCTTGCGCACCTGTTGCAAGCACCATGATTTTGTTTGGAGGATATTTTTCCATATCCTCAATGGGGATAATGGTCTCTGGTTTGATGTTGAGAATCCCGGCCTTTTTTGCGATTTCAATATTAGACTTGATACTGCGTCCGTCTACGACGACTTTTTTGCCATGTTTTTCCGCGAGTTGAATCAACTTCACGAGGCGTGCGAATTGCGATGCAAATGTTCCGACGATGAGACGGTCGGGTACTGTCTTGATGATTTCTTCAAGATTTCTGTGAATTTGATCTTCTGTGATGGAAAAACCCGGGCGTTCTACGTTGGTGGAATCCGCGATAAAGAGAAGATTTTTTTCTTTGCCGATATGCGACCAGACTTTCTTTTCATTATCGGAAGGTTCGCCGTTCTCGTGATCGAGTTTGAGGTCTCCTGTGATGACAATGTTTCCGTGTTTTGTTTTAACTGACGCGCCCATAGAATCGGGAATGGAATGTGTGACGGGGAAAAACTCAATTTGTGTTTTACCGAGTGTGATAGTTTGCCCCGGCTCAACCAGTTTGATGGTGAGTGATGGCATGTGAGGAAATTCCTCTTGACGCTTGCGAATCATAAGCTCGGTGAGCGCGCGCGTATAAATCGGCGGGTTGCCGATGCGCGGCATGATATACGGGATACCACCGATATGGTCAAGGTGTCCGTGCGTGATGATAACGCCGCGAATGCGTTCTTTACGCTCCTCAAGATATTTGGTGTTGGGAAGAATGTAGTCTACACCCGGCGATTCGTCCTCAGTAAATTGAAATCCCACGTCAAAGATGACGATATCCTCACCATACTCAACAACAATCATGTTCTTGCCAACTTCTTCGACGCCACCAAGCGGAATGATACGCACATTATTGTCCACGGCTGGAATGTTCATGGTAACTTTGGGACCTTTTGCTGGAAGAACAGGACGTGGTGAGGGACGTTTGTCTGCGCGCATGCGTGAGGAACCGCCACGACGTGAGGATGAGGATGTGTGTCGCGCGGGGGTTTTTAATTGCTCTGGCGCGGGACTTCGGCGCGCGGAAGTTATTCCCATATGTTGTACTGATATGTTTGTAGAGGTGTGGCGGATTCCTTGTGGGACAGAACCATCAGCATTTCGGATAATGCGTGGTGGACGACCAACAACCGTCTTCTTTACCAGTGTAGCGGACGAAGTCTGTTGTGTGGAGACACCTTGTGCGGGTATATTTCGGTGAGGGGGATTGTTCCCGCCGAGTATGGGACGACGCTTATGTGGCGCGAGGCGCGCGCCATCGCGCGTGTTAGGGTTTTTATGAAAAGGTATATGTGCCATATTTTTTCAAAATAAATAAGTGAGGAGTCGACTTTTTGTGAGCGACATCCAAAGACGACGGAGGTCGTCAACAATGAATAATATGTGATATATGGAGTCCCTCGCGCGTATTGTTTTGTTCGTTTAATGACAAAAATATGCGACGAAAGGGAATGTGCAAACACCGTGTCGAAGTACGTGCCGATGGAACATACGGCGACACGGTGTTCCGACCATTTTAGTGTTCGGAATTGTCTTTGTTGATGAATATCGACCAGACACGATCCGTTTCGATGTGCCATGAAAGAATACCGTTGAATCGTTCTGATGAGGTAACGATGGATCCGACAGAAACCCCGAGTAGATTGTGGGGTAATGCGTAAATGAATGTTGGTGTATAAAGAAATATTGCCGGTGTGTCATTGGTGATAACAGTTGTTAGTTTGTGGTATGCCGTTTCCCGTTCTGTTGTGTCGGGCGAAGTTCGAGATGTCTCAAGAAGTTTGTCGGCTGTGATGTTTGCGTACATGGCGATATTGAGTCCGGGGTCGTTGCGTTGTGATGAGTGCCAGAATGCAAACAAATCGGTATCACGTCCCACAACCTCACCAAAAAGAAGGGCATCATAATCACGGGGACGTATAACTTGTTGGTTCAAATCGTTCGGATCAAACACTTTGAGTGTGACGGGAACACCAAGCGCAGTCCAGTTTTCAATGATGATATTGGCAATCGCTTTGAGCTCGGGCACGTTTGCTGTGGCGAGAGAGAATGACAGTATAGTTGTTTCTTTTTTGGTTTTCTTTGTCCACTTTCCGTTTTCGTCTTCATGAGCTGTCCATGTCCATCCTGCTTTTTCCAAAATCGCGCGAGCATTAGCAAGGCGTTCTTCTCGTGTGAGAGGGGTGGATGGTTCCCTTGTTTGGTATCCAAGTGATCCCGGTGGTATGGGGCCATTCAAAATTGATCCATATCCGGATAGGATATCATTCACGATACGTTCTTTTTCTACGGACACATTAAGTGCTTGTCGTACGGACAATTCGGTAAAGACAGTGGCCTTATCATGGTTAAAGAAAACACCAAAAACACGAGGGAGGGGTGACGACTCAATACGTGTTCCGTTTGTTGCAAGTGAGATTGCCATTGCGGGGGAAATCGCTCCGAAAGCGTTTATGTCTCCTTTTTTGAACGCTGCCAAAAGTTCGTCCTCATTTTGATAGAAACGCATTCTTATATGCGTAAGGTATGGTTCTCCAAGTGTGTATTTTGTGAAAGCTTTAAGGTCATAATATAAAGGAAGTCCTGATATATCGCGCCGTACTGAAGTGATTGTGTATGGTCCCGAACCGATAGGTGAACTGTTGTATTCACTGAAGTTGAATGCTTCCGTTGTCATGTTTCCCCAAATATGTTTCGGTAAGATGCCAAGGGTTGTGTTTTCAAGAAAAGGTGCGTACGGACGAGACAACGTAAAGATAACCGTTTTTTCATCGGGAGTGGCAACTATTACTCCATCCCAATTGGCACGTTTGGGGCTTTTTTGGGTGCTGTCTTGCGCTTTTTGTATGGTGAACATAATGTCATACGCGCTTATCGGCGTACCATCATGAAATACAGCATCATCACGTATGGTGAATATGTAGGTCAGTCCGTCTTCTGATAATGTGTATGATGAAGCGAGGTCGGGGATGAGTTCTCCAGAAGGAAGCGTGCGCATGAGTCCAGAGTATACAAGTGAGGTCATGTCACGATCAGCGTCTGAGATCGCAAGTATCGGATTGATGAAGCGCGGAGTACCGATGACACCTTCAGTATATGAACCTCCTTTTGCTGGTACGACAATTGTGTATTGTTCATTGATGCGGTACAAGACGAATATAGCACTAATGGCAAATATCCAGAGTAACAAAAAATAGACCACGCGTTCCGTGTGGGAAAATGATGCGATAATACGCGCGATGTGTGAAGAAAATGACCGGAATGGTCGAATGAATCGTTCTAAGGACATGCGAGTCCGGTGCGGACGGAGAAACTTTCGGGTACGGGACTTCCGTTCGTGCCGGTAAAAATAACAAGAGATGCACGTGGGTTAGATAACCAACGAGAGGAATACCGAAAAGGCGAACAATATGCTGAGGATGATGGAAATATAAAACAACGTCTTTTCAGCACCACGACGTTTATGAAAACCACTCATACTATCGGCACCACCAAACGCACCACCCAAACCAGCTCCTGTTTGTTGAAGAAGTACCGATATAATGAGCAGTACGGCGAATATGGCTTGCACCCAAGGCAGAGATGCCTCGATAATTTCAGGAAATTCCATTGCTGCACAGTATATCACAGTGTCATTTTTGTGCAACGAGTTGAATTTGAGGTGTGGATGATAAATGACGAGGTAAATGAATGATAAATAACTCTGAATTACAAAACTCCCCAAACACCCCAAAGTGAGATATACTAGATATCCAACAAGCACCCCGAAAGGGGTGCTTGTTGGATTGTGTTCACGGTAATGAATATAGGGAACTCCAGATACTCACCACCATCAAAGCCATTATTGTACAAATGTCACACACATTCACTGACCGCACTCTTTTCGTGAAAGTAAATGCAAATCTCAACGGTATCATCGTTGCCGATGCCGGGTATGTGTCACAAGACCTTGAGAACATCATGAACACCGACACGAGACGGTGTCTCATCAAACCGAGAGCCAACATGAAGAAACTTGCCGAGTTCTGGCAGCTTGAACGGCACAACAGACGCTTGCGTATTGAATTTGATGTTTATTCACTGAAGATGTTCCCCGGACGCGTCTCCTCTCTGCCGCGAAGTGTTGAAGGATACGTGAACAACTATCTCTTCTCGCGTCTCTCCTTCGTGCTCGTCTCACAAACGCGATCACACTACGACAACTTTTCACCGACACCGTGCGATATGTGCCGATACCACACACCCTCACTTTCGTGAGGGTGTGTGGGGTGGGGGGAGATGTGGTGGTTGGGGGAGTTTTGTAATTCAGAGTATTGTATAAGATACACCAATCAGGTATTGAAAGGTCAGAATAAGAAGAGAAATCTATCATGAAACTTGGACTGAGTTCGCCGTTTAATTTTCGACATAAGTAAACAATTGGTCCGTTCCGTGGCCTCACGAAAAAACCTCTTGAGAGGACTTTTTTGTGAGGCCACGGCGAGAATCGAACCCGCGTATAAGGGTTTTGCAGACCCTTGCCTTACCACTTGGCTACGTGGCCATGAATATAATCATACATGGTTGAGAGTATTTGTTCCAGTCTGACGTAGAAGTTTGAGAATGTATCAATATACGAGAGAAATACTATATTCAAAATATAAAACTCTTAGCAGTCTTGAAATCCAAAAGACTTAATGTTCGAAATTCATAGTTTGGGTATTTTCAAAAATCGGTTTCCGTGTCATGTTGATTGTTGGAAATTATATCATCCTTGTTTCTTGATTCAAAATTCTTACTTCTCGTTATGTTGTCCAACGCTTGTCTATTTTGTTCTCCTCTATCAATTGCGAAATGGAAAAAAGGAACGTATTTGAGTCGTGCGTGAGATGCGACGTATGCGCGAAATTTGGGAAGTTTGTGTTGTGCGAATGCAAGTGCCGCCCCGGCACGATTCTCGGGAAGAACAGAAATAAGAATGGTTGCACTTCGCATGTTGTCGGGAACCTTACATCCGGTTACGGTGATGAGTGAAGACGAATCTGCTTCACGCGAGAGATATTCACCGGCAAGTGCTGTGATGACACCTTTTAATTTTTCTTTTAAATGTTGCATGGTATGTGTTAGGCGATTGTCTTTTTGAATGATGTAATGATATCTCCGACGGCGATGTTGATTTTAGCATTGATCATCATGCCACATTCGGCACCCTTTTCGGACTTGTCAACCTTGGAACGTTGTTCTTGTAATTCTTCAACCTTACCGCGCCCGATTTCTTCACCGTTCCGTTCAATAATCACCTCGGCACGTTTACTAATAAATCCATCAGTGACTTTGCCGCCAACCAGTTGCTTGTCCTTGATGCGACTGAATGTCTTGAGGATTTTGATTTCACCAAGGCGTTCGTCGATTTCTTTTTTGGGTGCACATGATTTCATGATTTCATCAAGGTGATCCGCGATGTTGTAGATGATGGAAAATGTTTCAACGGAAATACCATTTTGATCAGCGAGTGCCAATGCATGTTTGTCGGCACGAACACGAAAGCCGATGACAAGTGTCTCGGGGGAGCCAGAAGCGATGGTGATATCACTTTCGTTGATGTCACCAACGTCGGCGTGAACAATGCGAATGCCCACCGTTTCATGAATGAGTTTGCCAATTATTTTTTCGACTGCTTCAAGTGTGCCTAATGTATCGGCTTTTATGATAACAGGAACGGTTACTTCACATTCATTAACAGAATGAAAACAATGACTGCGTCGGAGAGCATTGTTTTTCTTTGCTTCTGCCTCGGCTTCCTTTTTCGTGGCGTGGGTTGTACAAATTTGTCCCGTGGGCGGCACGTTGCTCCAGCCGGTGATGCGAATTGGTGTTGAAGGGCCCGCCGTATCAATCGACTTGCCGATAAAGTTTTCAATAATACGAACAGGAGCGTATGCATCACCTGCAACGACAAATTGTCCCTTAGTTAAGGTACCGTCAAGAATCATGATGGTTGCTGAGATGCCACGACGTGGGTCAATGTTTGATTCTATGATAACACCCTCCGCAATGCGAGTGGGGGTTCCCGAAAGTTCCGCCATATCCGCGATTAAGAGTATCATATCAAGAAGTTCAGGAACTCCGGTTCCTTGTTTTGCTGAAATGGGAACGAACAGCACATCGCCCCCATATCCTTCAACGTAAATACCATGTTCGGCAAGGGAAAGTTTAGTGCGATCAATATCGGCTCCTGGTTTATCAATCTTGTTGATGGCAACAATATACGGAATATGAGCATCTATGATTGCTTTGTGTGCTTCCATAGTTTGCTCTTTTACACCGTCTTCCGCGGAGACGACAAGAATGGCAATATCCGCAACTCTTGCGCCGTTGCCGCGCATAGAAGAAAAAGCTGCGTGCCCTGGTGTATCTAGAAATACGATGCGTTTATTATTACCATCCTCAGTTTTGTGCGTTGCTTCGTGTGCGGAAATATGTTGTGTAATACCTCCCGATTCGGTTGCCACGACATTGGTCTTGCGGATGTAATCAAGAAGTGATGATTTCCCATGATCAATATGCCCCATGACGACAATAATAGGAGAGCGCGGAATCTTTTGTTGTGGCGTTTGAGTTGCCATATATGGTGTGTACCCTACATTATTATATCGCTTTTGTCCATTCTCCATTCGTTGATTGGATTTAAATGATGACTTGGAATGATTTGGTGGGTGGCGGCACGAAGCGCTGCCACTCCGTTTTCGTTCGTCAGGAGGATATCTTGCATTTATCGGACGCTTGTTTAAGTGCGGAGCGTTCCTCCTTTGTTAACTCAAATACGGATGTAAGGTTTTCAATAGGTTTTGCATACACCCCCACACGATCACGCGAGTATAGACTTGAAATAATCACACCATCACCATTTTCATTCACGAGTGCGGTAGCGAAACTTTGGTTGCTACCACCTCCCTGACCTTTGAACGGATTAAAACGAATAATTGCGATACCTTGGATACTGCGAGATAAGCGTTTTTCTGCTTCTGTGAGGTATGTATTAATTTGGGTTTGAGTACACGCGAGTTTGTCTGTTTTTTCGTGAAGTTTTTTGATGGCATTTGAGAGATCCTTAGCCGTTGTTCCCCCAAGAAGACGATTAATCTTGCGGTGAAGAATGATAGCCCAGATAAATGATATGCACGCAATGAGGATAGTCCCCGCGAGAGTGTAGGTGAGTGTTAGTGTATCAAGGGTAATAACCATAATGCGCTCTAGTATACACCTTTTAGTGTGAAAGGGGAAACGAACAGGGTTAAAACGATGAATAATGAATTTTGAATAATGAATTGTAAAATTGAGCGGGACTCAATAAATTATAAGTAATGAATGATGGGACAGATTAAAGGGGATTGTTATTGAGAAACAAAATACTCACTAGTGGCAAGTGAAGTTTTTTTAAATCGTGTAAAGGAAGGGTTATGGTTATATGTGTGTATATTCCACGTTTCAGTTGTCTTTGATATACTGTATCTGTTAGTTGTTTACTTTTTTCTATGTATGTACATGCCAAAAAATTTTGAACATATCATTGGTATCTCAGGTCTTTCGGAGGCATTGCTTCGTAATCATTTTACTCTTTATGAAGGATATGTAAAAAATACAAATGCGATTGCCGAACTCGCTACAACCATTGAACTAGGGACACTCCCAAGCACGGAATTGCGTCGACGCTTCGGGTGGGAGTGGAATGGTATGCGCTTGCATGAATTGTATTTTGGTAATGTGACTAAAGAAGATGTAGATTCGTCCTCCGCACCGGAACTTGTGAAAGCGATTGAGAGCGCATACGGATCACTTGCCACGTGGAAAATGGATTTTGAAAAAGCCGCGACGATGCGCGGTATCGGATGGGTTGTTCTTGCCAAAGACGGAGAGACAGGAAAACTCTTTACGCTTTGGATAAATGAGCATGATGCAGGACACCTTATTGGGGCGACGCCAATACTCGTTCTTGATGTATTTGAACATGCGTATTTGACGGATTACGGACTCAAGCGCACGGACTATATTGATGTTGTGATACACGCGATTGACTGGCGGGTACTTGAGAAACGGTATACGACGAGGCGCTAAACGTCGATTGTTGGTTGTTAAAACCTATCTCACAATAAACCATCGAAAATAACACGTTCACACTTCGTGTGTGAAGCGTGGCAATCCAGCCTCATATTGATGCCTTTCCCGATCTGTACATCCTATTAGTAGCAACCATATCTACCGGGGAGAATGTATACACATAGAAATCATATATGTGGGACTGGATAAGCCATATACTATGAGATGGGTTCTAAGTTTTTTTGTGTTCCGCATATAGTATACAAGTTTAATTATTGGGAAAGAATAAAATAGGAGTAAGGGCGATTGAATCACTACGCTCTTGCGTTATTTTTGTTCTCTTGCTATAGTATAACCCACTTATGACCGTACGCATGCGACACACGCGCGCTCACACAGGGAACCGTCGTTCCCATCATGCTTTGAAGGCAACCCAGATTTCTACGTGCCCGAATTGTGGTGCGCCGTACATGCGCCACCGTATGTGTCCGACATGTGGTACCTATCGCGGCAAAGAAGTTATTGATATTGTTGCTAAGAAAGAGCGTACGGTTGCACGTGCCAAGGCAAAAGCTAAGAGTCGTGGCTTAGATGTGAAAGAAGCGGAAGCGAAGGTAAAGGAAGAGACAAAGACAAAAAAGAAAGAAACAAAGACTAAGAAAAAGAAATCCACAGCAAAGAAGCCCACATCCAAGAAGACAAAGGAATAACATGGTATAATAAAATAAGCGGCGGTTATCGACCGCTTGTCTGTTTATCAGTACTTATCGTTCTTTTTTACAATGGCGAATCGACATCTCTGCAGAAGTATCGTAATGCAATCCCTCTTTGAGTGGGATTTTGGTGGTTGTGTGGCTGATCTTGAAGAAATCGTCAAGCGCAACGCCGCTGAATTTGCTCCCGGCATTCCTGATACAGGTTTTATGGTGGTACTTGCAAATGGTGTTGTGAATAAGCGTGCCAAACTTGATGAAGTGATTGTTGCCGCCGCCCCCGAGTGGCCAATTGAAAAAATTTCCGTTCTAAATAGAACCATTCTTCGTTTGGGTCTTTTCGAACTTCTTTTTGGTGATCGTAAAGAAGTCCCTCCCAAAGTAGCTATCAATGAAGCGATTGAGCTTGCCAAAAGTTTTGGTGGCGATTCCGGTAGTCGTTTTGTCAACGGCGTTCTCGGCGCGGTGTACCGTGAAATGGGTGAACCCGGCAAAGATCAGACCAGTAAAAAGAAAGAACCGATTGATATTACCAAACTTCCCATTGACCGTTTGATTGGTGCTGTCGTGTACGCACGTACGGGGAATGGTATCAAGTTGGCATTGTTGCGTGATGTGTTTGGTAAATGGACTTTGACTAAAGGACATTTGAAAGATGATGAAACTGACAAAGATGGTGTGATACGAAAAGCGCTTGATGAAATGGGTGCGATTGTTGTTGAAGTCAATAACATCTTGGGAGAAAATGAATATCTTGCTAACACCGAGGATGGTGGTAAACTTCGCAAACAAGTTCGTTATTTTCTTGCAGAAGCAAAAGATGGTGATTTGCGTCCCGGAGAGTCAGGTGGTATCGCCGATGCTCAGTGGTTTACATTACCTGAAGTCATCGATCTCACCATGTATGACGACATTCTTCCTATTGTTACCAAAGGTGTGAATATTCTCCTCGGCAAACAGTCATAGTGTTTCAACATATTTATTGTTTATAGTTTATCGTCTTTATTGTCAATAGTATAGTCTTTTGTCTTTCTTTTCATCATTCACACTTCTTTATTCTTGTTTATGACTTCCCATATCAATCCTGATATTTGTAAAAATTTTGAAAAACGCGCCGGTGTTTCGTTTTTTGACGATATGCTTTTGCAGCAAGCATTTACGCATCGTTCGTATTTGAATGAACATCCTGATGTGCCTCATACGCACAACGAACGCCTCGAATTCCTTGGAGACGCTGTTCTCGAACTTTCTGTAACGGATTTTTTGTACAAAACATATCCTCAAAAGACGGAAGGAGAATTAACCGCGTATCGTGCGGCGTTGGTAAATACCATCAGCATTTCTAATGCGGCAAAAGATTTGCATATGGATGAGTGTCTCCTACTCTCACGCGGTGAAGTGCGCGGGACGGAAAAGGCGCGTCAGTATATTCTCGCCAACACGTTTGAAGCGGTTATTGGAGCTGTATATCTTGATCAAGGATATGTCGCTGCGGACGCATTTATCAATCGACATCTCACACCGCATATTTCAGAAATTATCAAAAAGCGTTTGTGGCAAGATGCGAAAAGTTATTTTCAAGAACGAGCACAAGATGAAGTCGGGGTCACGCCGTCATATAGTGTTCTTGAAGAGACGGGCCCTGATCATGACAAACAATTTACTGTAGGTGTGTATCTCGCTGATGAGCTCGTGACCAAAGGGTCCGGCCGCTCCAAACAAGACGCGGAACAAGAAGCAGCAGGCAATGCGCTGGATGCGAAAGGGTGGAGGGAAGATGAGTGATAAAAAGGATATTCAATAAAAAAGAAAAAAACAAAAAAAGAAAAACGCACCGCCTTCGGTCATGCGCTTTTTGTTTTTCCGCTTTCTCTTTGTGCTATATCCCGACGGAATATGTTGAAGTGATACTTGAAATCGCGGCGGGGAGAACAAACATCATAACGATAAGAGGAATGACAAAGATGGTGATACTTGCAATGAGTGTCCACTGAATATATTTGCGCGTTTTTTCCGCTGATGTATAAACGGCATCAAGCTTTACTTCAAGTTCGAGAAAGCGCTGTGCTGTGTCGGGGTCCATAGAAATTAAAAATTAAAAAACTTCTATAATATAATTATTACAAAGATAGAATATTTTTTCAATTTGCTACGGTGATACGATCGGATAGTTTGGGGACGTATTCATATTTTTCTTTTTGAATTTCGCATAGTGTATTTAACCACGTATATGCACACGATGACGTTTTTATCATCAATCTGGTATACTATATTTAATGCTGAAATCTATTGAGATTTCCGGTTTTAAATCGTTCGCCAAGAAGAGCGAACTTGTCTTTTCGGCGCCCGTATCTGCGATTGTCGGTCCCAATGGGTCGGGCAAGTCCAATGTGACTGAGGCAATGCGCTTTGTACTTGGTGAACAGTCCATGAAATCACTTCGGAGCAAACGTGGTGAAGATCTCATCTGGAGCGGGTCGCAAGCGGCGCCACGCGCCAACCGCGCGAGTGTGGAGATGACATTTGATAATCGTCAGCGCGTCTTTGACATGGCATTTGATGAGGTGACGGTACGGCGTGTTGTGTCGCGTGATGGGACGAACGAGTATTTTGTGAATGGATCGCAGGTGCGACTCAAGGATATGATGGAGCTTTTGGCACAAGTACACATCGGCGCGTCGGGACACCATATCATTTCTCAAGGTGAAGCGGATCACATTTTGAACACAACGTCCAAGGAACGTCGTAATATTATTGAAGATGCGCTCGGTCTTAAGATTTATCACTGGAAGATTGCCGAGAGTGAAAAGAAACTTGGCAAAACTGAGGAGAACATGAAAGAAGTTGAGTCACTTCGTCGGGAAATTGCGCCACATATTCGTTTTCTCAAAAAGCAGATGGAAAAGATTGAAGCCGTCGAGGCCCTTCGCATAAAACTCACCGAATTGTATGCCGAATACTTGAAACGTGAGTCGGTGTATCTCGCCGATGTGGAAGGAAGTGTGTCACGAGATATTGCCAAAAATGAGACGGTGCTTGCGGATATTGATGCGCGGATGCAAGATACCCGCGACCACATGACACACGAGAAGACACGTGATATAACCCAAGAAGATCCCCGTCTTGTCGAACTTGATCGTGCTCTTGCCGCGCTTCGCGCGGCAAAAGACGAGCACGCGCGTACACTCGGACGTATTGAAGGTATGATGGACGCGACCGCGCGAAGACGAGAGCACATGCGACAGGAGTCTGATCGTCCCGTGGCGCATACCGTCGTGGTGTCGTTTGTTGATGAGGTAAAAGACTATGCCATGGAAGGGGAGCGTGCCGATGATATTGTTGTCGCACGTGCCGTGTTCGGGTCTATTCTCGGATCGGTAAAAGGATTTGTCGCGCGTATCCGTGAGGGAGTGTCCCACGAAGAACGTGCTAACATGGACGCCGAATATACACAACTTGAACATGAGCGCGTGGATATTGCGGCGGGACTCGGTGCCTTTTCCATCAAGGAAGAAGCGCTTCTCACTGAGCGTATGACACTCCTTCGCGCAGCGGATATGGAGAAGACCAAGGCGATGGACGCAGAGCGTTCTCTCTATGAGCTTCGAGTGCGTCGCAGTGAAGTAGCGGCGACACTGGGGCGTCTCCGTGACAAGGAAGCAAGTATCGCCCATGACAAAACGGCGTTCGATGAAGAGTTTCGGGAAGGGTCTATCCTCATCGGAAGAGAAATTCTTACATATGAAGGATTTGTTTGTGACGAAGAGACCGCCCGTATTGAACATCGCACAGTCCAAGAAGAACGTCGTCGCGCTATTGAACGCATCAAGATCAAACTTGAAGATACTGGTGTCGGTGGTGGAGGAGACATTAAAAAAGAATATGATGAAGTAATGGAACGTGACACGTTTCTTGCATGTGAATTGGAAGACTTGCAAAAAGGCGCAATCTCACTTCGCGAACTGATTATTGAACTTCGCGGGAAATTGGACACTGAGTTTAAAGATGGACTGAAAAAAATTAATACACAATTCCAAGAATATTTCGTGCTCATGTTCGGTGGTGGTACAGCATCACTGGATGTTGTGAAGCAAAAGAAGCGCGTACGCAAAGACACCGATATTCCCGGGGAGGAAGAAGTGGATGAAATGGACGATGAATCCGAGGATGGTATTGATATTGTGGTATCACTGCCACGTAAAAAGATTCATGGCCTTCAGATGCTCTCGGGTGGGGAACGTGCGCTCACGTCTATTGCGCTCATTTTTGCGGTATCGCAGGTTAATCCGCCACCATTTTTGGTACTTGATGAGACGGACGCCGCGCTTGATGAGGCGAATTCGCGGCGGTATGGTGATATGCTCGAAAACCTCGCGATACGTTCTCAGCTTATTGTTGTCACACATAATCGCGAAACAATGTCGCGCGCCGGCGTGCTCTATGGTGTAACGATGGGATCGGACGCGGCGTCGCGGCTTCTGTCTGTCAAATTTGCGGAAGCAACTGCGTATGCGAAGTGAAAATTCTATTTGGTGGGCTATAATTAAAAATATGCGAACCTTTTTTGAGCGAAACACATGTGGCGTTTTGCAAATCCCAAACCGCTCGGGCGGGCAAAAAGGAAAGGGGTTGGGGGGAAGGAATTTTTGCCCGCCTTCGCTTTCCGCCGCCACCAAATTTCGTGCCAAAGAAGTTGGCGCGCCGCCTATACTTTTATTCTATCAATATTTTCGACCGATAGCCAAGCCGACATCATTCCAAAACCAGTTTTATCAATTTCAAACGGTTCAATCTTTTTTGGATTTCTCAAAAATATCAAAAGGCAATATTTTTTATTTTTGAATAACTCAAAAAATTTTTTAATTTTATCTTTCTCAATTCCGTCATCTTTTCCATATTCGTCTAAAATCTCGCTAACTTTTTGAGAGATCAAATCGGAAAAGGAAATAACTTTTTCTACTTCCGCTTTAATCGAAATCGGTTCATCAGAATCTTTAAAATAAACAATATCACCTTTTCCGATTTTGTCCCAAGGGGAAGATCTTGATTTATACCAGCGGAATTCTATTTTCTTTTGTCCTGAAAGAATTTTTTGAGTTAATCCCTATGATTTTTTCATTATTGCTACGTGGTTCATAATTATTGCTCTTTGTCCTCGTAGCGTTTGTTGATTTTTACGACTTTCATTTTTAATGCTTCCTCAATATCAACATTCATTACTTTGGCAAGTAATAAAGTCGTGATTAAAACATCGGCAAACTCATCGGACAAATTTTCTCCATTATAATTTTCAAGTTTTGCCTTTCTTTGTATTGCATTAAAAGACAAAACCCCATCGCAAAGTTCGCCTAATTCTTCCGATAATTTTACGGTTCGAGCAAGAATCCTTTTCTCTTGGTCGGGATAATTACCGTAATATTTTTTCAATCTTTCATCTTCAATAACAATAAATTGCAGTAGTTCTTTTATGTCCATAAATTAAAATTCGTTAACGATGTTGATTTTTTTGTCTTGGATAATATCATTTTCTCCAAACTTAAATGTTGCTTTAAGTAAGTTTCCTTTTATAACTTCTGGCAACCAAAAAATATCATCGGGCCACATATTTTCAAAAGGTAATTCATTTATTAAAAACCATTTTGGGCTCATCTCTTCACTTTCTGTTGGTTCTCCATTCCAACTTTCTGCGAAATAAACATGCACCTTTTGATCCCATACTGGATTATGGGGAAAATAAAAAGATAACTCGGCAATCTTGTTTAATTCTTTTACCAAAACATCTATCTCTTCTTTTGTTTCTCTTTTGGCTGCCTCTTCGATAGTTTCTTTTTGGTCATCAACTTTCCCCCCAACTCCATTCCACCTATTCATGCCAAAACCGCGCTTTTTCATGGCAAGACAAATATCAGTTATCCCGTTTTGAGATTTTTTTATTAAAAATACAAGGGTGGCGTTTCGTAAATTGTTCATAGATTTTATTTTAATAATTCCTCAATAGAGGAATTTAACGCTTTGGCGATTTTGGCCATAATATGCACTGTTGGTTTTGTAACAACTCTACTTTCAATTTTTGAAAGGGTAGTATATTTTACACCCGATTTTCTAGTCAAAACATCCTGTGTTAAACCAATCTTCGCGCGTAGTTTTTTGATATTATCCCCAATATTATTTTTATTACTTATCATATCTTCAAAGTTTTGATAGCATAAGATGTCTACTTTTATTTTTATACTACCAAACAAAATGAAAATAATCAAACAAATTTCTTGGCGGCGCATTTTGCTTTGCGAAATACGAAATTCGGCGGCGGCGAAAAGCGAGGGCTGGCAAAAATTCCTTCCCCCCAACCCCCTTCCTTTTTGCCCGCCCGAGCGTTTAGTGTGGCGCGCGA
>Ga0233421_10000175_pt1 | contig 32687 bp, 31 predicted proteins | sample Watercolumn_Mata_3_FD_182725 | JGI IMG/M metagenome (GOLD analysis project Ga0233421, IMG submission 182725) | Freshwater microbial communities from Lake Matano, South Sulawesi, Indonesia - Watercolumn_Matano_2014_107_MG | ecosystem: Environmental > Aquatic > Freshwater > Lake | place... | reverse complement strand
AAAGATAATCAATGCAGGCTTGCTCTGAGGCAAACTTTTCTTCAAATTCCTGCACGGTCTTTGGAAATTCCTTCATATGGGGGAATACTACATATAGTGGTAACGGTAGTCAAGTGCATAGCCCAATAACGATATTTCTGCCGGCAACCGGCCCCCGATGGAGGAAGCAGTCCAGATTTTTCAGAGAATTTAACCGTCATAAGGGTACCAAAATCGTCTCCAAAAGGGAGACACAGATTAATTGGAATGGTTTTTCAACAACCTGCTAGAAGCCAATTCTTTTCGGCGGTGGCAATAATAGCATGATTTTTATAAAAACGATTATTGCCTTAGCTCCAAAAATGTAATGCTCGAAGCATTCAAACAAGCATGAAGCATACGGTTGAACATTTGCGGTTCCCAAAAACGGCGGTTGAAACGGTAGCAAAATTCCCCCAGGTAGCGGGGGAGATGCTTGGGACTGACGCCATGATGGATACCCCGGATATTGCCTTTAATATTGGCGATCAAGGTATGGACCCAGGGCAAGACCTTCGGAGCCTCTTTGCCCGAACCGGGCACCAGCCACTTGTGCCGGTGGTGGGGAGAAGCATCCAGAAAGCTATAACCTTGCCAACCGTCAGTTTTGATCTCCGCTTCGGCCGCCAGGCGCTCCTGGACCAAGGGTTGAATCTCTTCGCTGCTGACGCTGGGCACCATGCGCATGGCGGCAAACCTGAGCTTATCGGTCGGGGTTTCCACGGCCACCACCACTTTGGCCTTGCCGGCGGCGCCCCGGCCACGCTTACCGGGTTTAGGAGCGCCGAAGTAGGTGTCATCCATCTCGATCAAGCCGGCGAGTTTATAGAAAGCATCGCGTTCGGCCATCGCCTTGCGGATTTTGTGGCCCATGGTCCATACGTTTTTGTAAGTCTTGATTTCCAGCATCCGTTGCAGGGACAGCATGGAGATGCCGCTTTTTTGGCGTCCCATGAGCCAGATCATCCAGAACCATTTGGTCAAAGGAGTCCTGGTTTTATGGAATACGGTGCCTGCGGTCAGCGAGGCTTGGTAGCCGCACGCCTTGCAAATGTATAAGTGGCGCATACGATGGAAATAAGCCTCAGCATGTTGGCAGCGAGGACAGCGAAATCCCTCCGGCCAGCGCAGGCGAAACAAATGTTTTTGACAGGCTCTCTCAGCGCCAAACTTTTTCTGAAATTGCATCAGACTGAGGGGTTCTTGTTGCATCGCCATGCTCCATTTTGCCCGTTATTTAGGCATATTATACCATATTAGCTGGAGCAAAGGCAATAATCGTTTTTATAAAAATTGTCAACCGGACAAAGGGAATTTTTCATAAATATTGAAATATTTGCCCATCAGAAATCGGTTACTTCAAGGCGATAGAGATTGAAGACCCTCAACTCAGCAAGGTATCGCCACCGGATGAGAGGAGGGGAGGATGGTCATCTTTTTGATGAAGCGATTAAATTTGACCTGACCCTGTACTGCTTTATCGGGATTAACCAAGGGAGGATTCTTTTGTTGCAGAATGATCAATAAAATATATCCTAGACAAGGACTGTTCTAGACAAAAGCTGGATGGGGGTTAGGTGGCTTTGGGACTAACTATCACCTCGCTTATCTCTTCCTCACCAGCAGTATCTCGTCCGCAAGTGTGCGCTAAGCCGCTGCGAAATTGCAATGAAGAAATTTGCCTTCCTGATTATCTTCCTAGTCTTCCTTATTGACCTGGGCGATGCCCAAATAGGCCATCATATCGGCGGTAGCGGCGAATCCATACATATTGTTCAAGCCACCCGCCATTTCCCCAAAATAGCGCTTGCCAATATCATTCCCCATAATTCATTTAACAAGCCAGTTCAGTCCGCAGTACCAATTCCTACCCTTGGCTTACCCAAACCCCCGAGGGAATATAGAAACATTCTGGCTGGGGCCTCGGGGGGCCTTCCTTCTTAAAGCCATTCCCATAAAGTCAAACCTGGAATTAGAAATGCACAAGATAAGCGCTAAGAAGATAGTCGCGGCTTATCTTTCAGTTTCGGTTATTAACCCCCTTTGATTCCGTGTCATGGCCACAAGTGTGCGAAATTACTTGATAAACAATACTTTTCGTGGTATAAAAATATGCATGGTGGGCGCTGTAAGAACCAAGGAAAAATGTCCCAGGTGTGGCGGCCCCTTCGAAGGTGAGCCGTTGCGGTGTCCCTCGTGTCTTACTACCCCCAAGCGCTATTTCGTGGATTTCTCCTGGCCCGGCCAGGGACGCGTCAAGCTCTACTCCGACCAACAGGGCTATCCCCTGGACTCCTGGGAAAGGGCCAGTCGGCTGCTTAATGCTATCCGTTATGAGATCGACCAGGGGAAATTCGACCCCAGGGAATACGTTCAGCGGGAGTTCAAGGCCCTCAAATTCAGCAACTACCTTCAAGATTGGCTAACCCGTCAGAAGTCCCGACATGAACGGAAAGAAATCTCTTTGGGGTACCTTAAGTTCTCCCAATTGATGGTGGATAAATACCTGATCCCCATTCTGGGGGACAAGGATATCCGGGAAATCCGGGAAGGACAAATCGAAGATTTCCGGGAGGCCCTCCCGAGCTCCCTCCAACCCAAGACGGTCGCGAACATAATGGGCCTTCTGGGGAAAATCCTTAGGGATGCTTATCATCGCCGGAAAGACATTACTTACCTGCCGGATATACCCAAGATTGAGGTGGGCGAGCCTATAACGAAGTGGATTTCATTGGAGGAACAAGAGGCGGTTCTTGCCAGTCTTTCCGATCCTGTCTTCAAGGCGTTCTTCCTCTTCTTGATGAAGCAAGGGGTCAGGCCGAGCGAGGCTCGGGCTTTGCGTTGGGAAGATCTGGACTTAAAGAAGGGCCTCGTGGTAATCCGGGCAGCCATGGACGGAGAAAAGTATCGTCCCTGCACCAAGGAGAAGGATGTCCGGTACCAGCCCATGCACCCCAAGGTTAATGAGGCTCTGAAGGGACTTCCCCGCTCCATCGGCGGCTTCGTCTTTTCTAATAATGGGAAACCCTTCAGCAAAAAATTGGTAATCAATGCTTGGAACCGGGCCATCAAAGAGGCAAGGGTGAGGATCACCTGCTATCAAGGAACCAGGCATTCGTTAGCTTCCCAAGCCATCAACCGGGGAGTGAGCGAACGGGTCATCGGGGCGATGCTGGGCCATAAATGTATTGCATCGACCCGGCGATATGCTAAATTATCAACCGAAACATTAAAGGCTGTGTGGGCTGAGGAGGATGTGTCCCCGGTTCGTCCCCAGAAAGATATTGACAAAAGGTAAGTTCCTGATATAGTGGAACTTACCTCAGTCATGAACCAGGTTCGAATCCTAGTCCCCCAGCCAGACAAACACTCCCCGGTAGCTCAGCAGGTAGAGCGGGTGGCTGTTAACCACTTGGTCGGCGGTTCGAGTCCGTCCCGGGGAGCCAGGGAAAATCAAAGGGGTTGGCCTTTAAAGGCCAACCCCTCTTTTTTGCCTAGTCCGAAGAGAAAATCGGAACCCACGAGAGCATCATAACGACTTGGCGTAGATTTCGATGGCGTGTTTCACCTGCACCCGGTCCCCGGCCTGGGAGAGCATGTCCGTGATCTGCAGCATGCACGCGGGGCAGCCGGTGGCCACCACGGCGCATTGGGATTTGGCGATGTTCTCCCGCTTGCGCCCGCCGATGGCTGCGGAGGTGTCGTAATGCTGCAAGTTGAAACTGCCGCCGCAGCCGCAGCACCAATCCGCCTCCGCCATTTCATGTAGTTCATACCTGGGGTTGGCCCGCAGCAAGGCCCGGGGCTGCGCCGCCACCCCCAAAGATTTTTTCAGATGGCAGGGGTCATGGTAGGTTAAGGAAATCCTGCCCTTCACTCCTTCGGCACTACCCTCTTTCACCCCCACCTTTTCCGCCAGAAATTGGTTAATGTCCATGGTCTTATCCGCGAGCGCGGCGATTTGGGCCTTGTGCGCTTCGGGGTACTCCAGGGCCATCAGGGGCCACATCTTTTTAATGGTGGAGGTGCAGGTGGCGCACGCGGTCACCAGATAATCACAGGACGCCGGGTTGAACCGCGCCAGATTATGGCGCACCAGGTTATCAAAGGTGTGGGTATCCCCTCCGGAAAGCGCGGGAATGCCGCAACAGCCCTGGTCCGAAGCCAAATAGACTCCCACGCCGTGGTGTTCCAGGGACTTTAGGACCGCGCCCCCCACTTCCGGGAAGATCTTATCAACGAGGCAGCCGGTGAAAAACGCCACTTTGAGCCCCGCCGCGCCGGGCGCGGTATTCAATTCCGGAACCTGCTGATGAAAAGGCGTGGCGGCCAGGGGCTTGAAATGCCGCTGTTTGAGCAGGGGCGATAGGAAACGGGAGCAGGAAGACCCCAACAGATCGTCCACCGGCTTGATGAAAATGCCCTGGTATTTGGCTCCCCAGGCCAGGATGCGGTTAAAGAAGCCGGGCTTGACCAGGAGACCCCGGAAGATGGCCTTCTTCACCGAAGAAAGTCCCAGGTAGCCGGTGAGGATGGCCCGGGCCTTGATGAAGATGTCCAGGACTTTCACCCCGCTGGGGCAATTGGCCGCGCAGGAGCCGCAGAGGAGACAGCGGTTCAAGCGCTCCATGACGCCCTGGGGATTTTGGAAGAGTTCCTGGGCCAGGCCGTCCAAGAGCGCCAGCTTGCCCCGGGCCACGTCGGCCTCCCGGCCGGTTTCGGCAAAGAGCGGGCAGACCGCCTGGCACAACCCGCAGCGCATGCAGACCACGAGCTGGTCTTCCAACTCTTTCACCAGGCGAGCCAGGGCCTTGACACTAGACATGAATCTTCTCCCAGGGCATAACTATCTGCATACAACCGCGAACCGCGAAAGCGCGGGCAGCCGCGGCCCTCTCCCCGCAATCTCCCTCCACCAAGCCGGCGCCCATTCTTTTGGCTTCGGCCACGGTGATTTCCAGCGCGGCCACGACCCCGGTAAGGCAGGTGCAACATCCCAGGCAATCCTCGAGACGCCTTTCAAACTTCTGGAGGAGACCGGAGATAAATTCCGTTCTGGGCATGCCTTTAACCTAATAATGCTCGATTCTTTGATGTGGTTTTGGAGCCGTACGTAACTCTTGCTTCCTTCTGCTCACTGCTCACTGCTTACTGCTCACTCTCCTATGATTTTGCCCGGATTCAAAATGTTATGCGGGTCCACCGCGGCCTTAATTTTCTTGGAAAAGAGGATGGTGCCGCCGCCGAACTCCTTTTCCAGGAAGCGGGACTTGGCGGTGCCGATGCCGTGTTCCCCGGACAGCGTCCCCCCCAACTCCAGGGCCTTCTCAAAGATGGCGTCCACCGCGGCCTCCACCCGGCCCCATTCTTCCTGGTTGCGCCGGTCGGTGAGGATGGTGGGGTGGAGATTGCCGTCCCCCGCGTGGCCGAAGGTGCCGATGGGGAGAGAAAACTTGCGGCTGATGTCTTCCAGGGCCTGGATCATGGTGGGAATCTTGCTCCGGGGCACAGTGGCGTCCTCCAGGACGCAGGTAGGCTTCAGTTTGGCCAGCGCGGGCAGGGCGCTCCTGCGGGCGCTCCAGACCCGGTCCCGTTCGGCCGCGTCCCGGGCCACGTGAATCTGGGTGGCGCCCAACCTGTGGCAAATGGCCGCCACCTTTTCCGCCTCTTCCTCCACCACCGCGGGATGGCCGTCTACCTCGATGAGGAGCAGAGCCGCGGCGTTCACCGGCAGACCGGCTTTGCTGTAATCCTCTACGGTGCGGATGGTGAAATTGTCCAGAAACTCGAGGGTGGCAGGGACGATGCGCTGGGCGATGATCGCGGCCACCGTCTCCGAGGCTTTGCCCACCGCGTCGAAAGTGGCCATCATGGACCGCCGCGCCCCGGGCAGGGGAATGAGCTTCAGAATGATCTCCGAGATCACTCCCAGGGTGCCTTCGGAGCCCACCAGCAGCGCGGCCAGGTTGTAGCCGCTGACGCATTTCACCGTGCGGGAGCCGGTCTTCACGGTCTCTCCGGAAGCTGCGAAAAAGGTGAGTCCCATAACATAGTCCCGGGTGACCCCGTATTTGAGGCCTCTTAAACCTCCGGCGTTTTCCGCGACATTGCCCCCTAAGGTGGAGACGGCCATGGACCCCGGGTCCGGGGGATAAAAGAGGCCTTTGGCCTCCACCGCGCCTGCGAGTTTGGCGGTGATCACCCCCGGCTGGACCACGGCATAGAGGTCGGCTTCGTTGATTTCCAGGATTTTATTTAAGGCCGTGGTCAGGACCACCGCGCCTTCCTTTCCGGGAATGCTGCCGCCGCTGAGATTGGTGCCCGCGCCCCGGACGGTTAAAGGCAGGCTGTTTTCGTGGCAGAGGCTGACCACCCGGCCCAGCTCTTCGGCGGACCGGGGCCGCAGCACAATGGCCGGGAGCACTGGCTCCAGGACCGCGGCGTCATAGGCGTAGGTGGCCCGGTCGGTCTCCTCCAGGAAGACCTGCTCCTTCCCTAGAATACGCTGGAATTCTTTCACTAGGGCTTGGCTGACCATACTATCTCTCCCAGGGTTCGGTGATGATTGTTTTTACCTTACCCCGAGCGGCACCCGTTGTCAATTGGCTATACCAATTTATGAATAATTTTTCTTCTCCTACGGCCCGAAAAAAATAATTTGGTCAGGCCGGGGGTTTGATATACCTTGCGCCTTACTTAGCGCCTTGGCGTCTTTGCGTGAGATCAATCGTTATTATTATTTCGGTGTAGGCAGGGCTACCCGGAGAATTCGGGCCCCAACTGCCTCAAGCCTTTTGGGTCACCCGGGCCCGGGATTTCAGGCGGTGTTCCCGCACATACTCCAGGACAAAGCCGATATGATGCTTCATGGCCGCGAACGCGCCCTCGGGGTCATGGTCTTTGATGGCCTCAAAGATCCGCCGGTGCTGTTGCTGGATGATGGGCAGATTGGCGGGGTCCTCCCAGAGGTACCGGAGGTTCTCTTCGATCCCGAAGTGCAGCAGGTCGTGGAAGCTGCGCATGATATAGACCTGGACCGGGTTTTTGGTGGCGTAAGCCAGCCCCATGTGGAAGGCCACGTCTTCTTCAATGCCCAGCCGCCCCTCCTCATACTCCTCCTCCATGGCCGCCAGGGTCTCTTCCAGCCGTTGAATATCCTCCGGGGTGGCCCGCTCCGCGGCCAGCAGGGCCGATTGGGCCTCCAGGCCCATCCGCACTTCCAACAGATCCTCCAGAGAGGTCTCCCGGCGGTCGATGATGGCCGCCAGGGGGTTGTGCTCCCGGGTGGCTTCGAGAGAGCGGACAAAGGTTCCCTGGCCCTGGCGGTGTTCCACCAGGCCCATGGTTACCAGCTTGTTGATGGCCTCGCGCACCGTGGGGCGGCTCACCCCGAAGGCCTGGGCCAGCTCCCGCTCCGGCACCAGTTGCTCCCCGGGTTTCAGTTCCCCCCGGAAGATCAGGTCCCGGAGTTGCTCGAAGATCTGGTCCGAGGCCCGTTTCACCTTAATGGGTTTGAGTTCAACCATGGTGACTGCTCCTGGAAATCCCCGGTTGTTAGCTCTCCAAGTCCAGCGCTTCTCTTATTATAGGGAAAAGCGGAGACAAGGCCAGACCTTTTTGTAGACCTGCCGGGGGCGGGCTGAAGAGCCGAGAGCAGAGATTAAGGCCAAGGGGCTGGTGAACAAAAATTTTTCCCCAACTTTTTTCTTGACAAGGAAATACCCTTTTTTTAATATTGCGTCAAGTGGTCTTACCAATTAAATAGGGAGCCATTGATTAACCTTTCTATCTCTGGTTTTACCATTCCGGGCCGGGCGCTTGGCCGGCCGGGCTCCCTCAGTCGGAGGCAATAAGCCATGGATTCCCCCAACTATCTCCAATTATTCCGGGAAAAGGCCGAGGCCGTCCAGATCGTACTTCAGGACATCCCCGATCTGGCCGCAGCCTGCCGCTACGCCGCGGAAGTCACCGGCCGCCAGGGGGGCGCCACCCTCGCCGCGCCGGGCTGGGACCCGGCCACCCTGCCCCAGTTAAAAGATATATGCCAGGCGGCCCAGATCGAACTACTTACGGAAAACTTAAGGGATCACGCTGGCCGCCTGCACACCGGTCTCACCCTGGCGGATTGGGGGATTGCCGAGACCGGCACCCTGGTGCACGAGTCTTCTTCTGAAGACCTGCGCCTGGCCACCATGCTCTCCGAAACCCATGTGGCGGTGCTGCCCCTCTCCCGCCTCAAACCGGACGTCGGCGCTCTGGAGGGGGAGCTAACCAACCTGATGCATTCCCCGCCCCGTTATCTGGCCTTCATCACCGGCGCGTCCCGCACCGCGGACATCGAACGGGTGCTCACCCTGGGGGTCCACGGCCCCCTGGAACTCCATGTGCTTCTGATGAAGGATTAACCACCATGATTAACACCGCCCAAGACCTCCCGGAATATAAAAAACGCCTGAAAAAGGCCCTGAATAATAAGTTTTTGCGCCACGCCATGGCCACCTTCGCCGCGGCCTATCCCGAAGGCCGGGCCCGGGCCATGACCGGCGTGGATTTTGAGGCCCTGAGGTTGGAGATCGCCCGGGGCAAAGACGAGGCCCTGCCCCGCCTGGAAGAGCTGTATGCGGCGTTCAAAGCCAAGGCTGAAGCCGCAGGGGTCAAGGTCCATTTGGCTAAGACTGCCCGGGAAGCCAACGCAATCATCGCCGCCATCGCCAAAGAGGGCGGGGCCAAGAAGGTCGTCAAATCCAAGTCCATGACCGCGGAAGAGACATTTCTCAACGACCATCTGGAGGCCGAGGGCCTGGAGGTGGTGGAGACGGATTTAGGTGAGTGGATCATCCAGCTCCGCCGGGAAGGCCCGTCGCACATGGTCATGCCCGCGATTCATCTCTCCCGCCAGGAAGTGGCGGAATTGTTTGGAAAAGTCACCGGCGAGGCCCAGGACCCCGAGGACATCGGCAAGTTGGTGAAAGTGGCCCGCCGGGAGTTGCGCAAGCATTTCCTGGCCGCGGACATGGGCATCAGCGGGGCCAACTTCGCCATTGCCGAAACCGGCGCCCTGGGCATCATGACCAATGAAGGCAACGGCCGCCTGGTGACCACCCTGCCTCGCATCCACGTGGCCCTGGTGGGCTTGGATAAATTGGTGCCGGATTTGGCAAGCGCCTTAAAAATTTTGAAGGTGCTGCCCAAAAACGCCACCGGCCAGGTCATCACCTCTTACGTCACCTGGATCAATGGCCCCACGGAGTGCCAGGCCGCGGCATCGGGGCTCAAAGATCTGCACATCGTCTTTCTGGACAACGGCCGCCTGGCGCTGTCGAAGGACCCGGTTTTTGCCGAGGTCCTGCGCTGCATCCGCTGCGGCGCCTGCGCCAACGTCTGCCCCATCTACGGCCTGGTGGGCGGACACAATTACGGCCACGTCTATATCGGCGCCATCGGTTTGATCCTCACCTACTTTTACCACAGCCGCAAAAACGACCGGGCCATCGTCCAGAACTGCTTGAATTGCCTGGCATGCAAAGCAATCTGTCCCGCGGGCATCAACCTGCCCCTGCTTATCAAGCGGGTCCACGGGGAAGTGTTGGCCGAAGAAGAGAAGAGACCCCTAAAGAACCGGCTGCTTCGCAAGGTTCTCCATAACCGCCGCCTTTTCCATTTCCTTCTGCGCCGGGCTTACCTGGCCCAAAAGCCCATCGCCAAGGAAGGCTTTATCCGCCCTCTCCCCTTTTTCTTCGGCAAGGAACACGAGTTCCGCAGCCTGCCCGCGGTGGTGCGCACGCCCTTAAGGGACCGCTGGGACCGGGTGGCCCAAAAAGTGGCCCAGCCCCGCCTGAAGGCGGCCCTGTTCGCAGGGTGTCTGGTGGATTTCGTCTATCCGGAGCAGGGCGAGGCCCTGGCCAAATTGCTCAATGAGCGCCAGGTCCAAGTGGACTTCCCTCCGGAGCAGAGCTGCTGCGGCCTGCCCGCCAAGTGCATGGGGGAGATGGAGATCGCCAAAGAAATGGCCGTCCAGAACCTGAAAGCCCTGGACCCCGCGGATTACGACCATATCCTGGTGCTCTGCGCGTCCTGCGGCTCCCATATTAAAGGCACCTATCCCCTGCTGCTGGCAAAGGAGCCGGGCCTGGGGGTGAAGGTGCAGCAACTCGCAGAAAAGATCATCGATTTCAGTTCGTTTATGACCGAGGTTCTGAAAGTCCAGCCCGAAGAGTTTCTGGGCCAACAGGAGAAAGCGGCCTATCATGCGCCCTGCCACCTCTGCCGGGGTCTGAAAGTGACCGGGCCGCCCCGGGAACTTCTGAAGACCGCGGGTTATGAATACGTCCCCGCCAAAAACGAGGAAGTCTGCTGCGGCATGGGGGGCACCTTTTCCACCGACTTCCCGGAACTCTCCGGGGAACTCCTGAAAAATAAGCTGGATAACGTGGCCGCCACCGGCGCTCAGCTCCTGGTGACCGACTGCCCGGGCTGCGTCTTGCAGCTTAAGGGCGGCATGGACAAGCGGGGAGGCAAGATTCGGGTCAAACACCTGGCAGAAGCCGTGGCCGCGACTCGGAAAGAAAGGTTGAAGTATTGATGTTCCGGCAGAGAGATCGCTGCAGGCTGAAGCCGGACATGGCAAAAACTCCCTCTCCCCTTTAAGGGGAGAGGGGCGGGGTGAGGGGTGGTTTCGTTGGCCCACTGCCTCCCCCCTCACCCTACCCTCTCCCCCCAAGGGAGGAGAGGAAAAAACAGAACACCTGTTGAGCAACTGCGGGATCGATAATCTCTATTCTTAACGAAAAACGAAAAACGCTATAAGACAGGCCCGGCCTGGTTTTCTGTATAAAAATCATCGGAGGTAGGTTTATGACCTGGACCCAAATCTACAACCCCTTGGGAAACCTGGGCTTATCCGCCCTGGTGGCCGCGATTCCCTTATTCATGCTCTTATATTTGCTGGGCATCCGCCGTTCCAAGGGGCACCACGCGGCCTTCTTCGGCACCCTGTCCGCCGTCCTGCTGGCCATCCTGGTCTGGGGCATGCCCGTGGGGCTTGCGGCCATGGCCACCTTGAACGGCATGCTCTTCGGCCTCTTCCCGGTGGTCTGGATCATCATCACCGCCATTTGGGTATACAACATGTCGGTGGAATCCGGGGAATTCGAGATCATCAAGAACTCCCTGGCCTGCATCACCGATGACCGCCGCCTTCAGGCCCTGTTCATCGCCTTTGCCTTCGGCTCTTTTATTGAAGGCACCGCGGGCTTTGGCACCCCGGTGGCCATCACCGCGGCCATGCTGGTGGGCCTCGGGTTTCAACCCGTATACGCCGCGGGCATCTGCCTCATCGCCAACACCGCGCCCGTGGCTTACGGGGCCATAGGTATCCCCATCGTGGTGGCCGCGGGGGTCACCGGCCTGGACATGATGGGCATCAGCAAGATCGTGGGGCGGCAGCTTCCCTTTCTCTCTGTGATCGTGCCCATGTGGCTGGTGGTGACCATGAGCGGCTGGAAATCCGCCATGGAGGTCCTCCCCGCCATTATCGTCACAGGCTTATGCTTTGCGGTCTCCCAATTCGTGGTCTCCAATTTCGTCGGCCCCTACCTGCCGGATATCGTCTCCGCCATCGTCACCATTGCCGGCCTGGGCCTGTTCCTCCGGTTCTGGAAGCCAGGCACCGTCTGGCGCTTCAGCGGGGTGGCCCCCACGGAAAAGGTAACCTGCTTATATTCCACCGCGGCGGTTATCCGGGCCTGGGTGCCCTACGGCATCCTGGCCATCATGGTCTTCCTCTGGGGTTTGGATTCCGTGAAGGCTTTTCTCAAGCCTTTCGGCACCACCTTCCAGTGGCCCCTGCTCCATAACCTGGTGATCAAGGCCGCGCCCATTGTGGCTAAAAACACCCCGTATCCCGCGGTCTTTAATGTCAATATCGGCAGCGCCGCAGGTACCGCCATCTTCATCGCCGGGCTGTTGGCGATACCTTTCATACCTAACTATGGCTTCGGCAAAGCCTTTGCCTGCCTGGGGCGGACCATCAAGACCCTGAAATGGGCCATCTGCACGGTGTCCATGATCCTGGGCCTGGCCTACATCATGAACTACTCGGCCATGAGCTCCACCCTGGGCCTGGCCTTCACCGCCACCGGCGTGCTCTTTCCCATCTTTTCGCCGATTTTGGGCTGGCTGGGGGTCTTCCTCACCGGCTCCGACACCTCCTCCAACGCCCTGTTCGGCTCCCTGCAAAAGACCACTGCACAGCAGATCGGCGTGGACCCCAGCCTGATGGTGGCGGCTAACTCCAGCGGCGGCGTCACCGGGAAGATGATTTCACCCCAATCCATCGCGGTGGCCACTGCGGCCACCGGCATGGTGGGGGAAGAAAGCACCATTTTCCGGTTTACCCTGACGCACAGCATCGCCATGGTCCTGGTCCTGTCGGCCATCACCCTGCTCCAGGCCTATGTCTTGAAGTGGATGCTGCCCTAAGTTTTTGCCCTTAGCAAGGCGGCGGAGCTTCCCTGGCTCCGCCGCCTTTGCTTATGCTATAATAATTTCGAATTTTGTGGGGGGAGGGCCAGGGACCTCAGGTCCCTGGCCCTCCCCCCACACCCCCCTCCCAACCCGCATATGGGGCCGGGGAAGGCGGGGCCTGCGGCCCCGACTCCCCCGGCCTACAAACAAGGGGTTGGGGGAGAGAGTTTAAGGGAGGGATTATTGAGCGGCTCGCGGCCTCCCCTCCCCTCAAAATTTCAATTCAAAATCCCAAGAAAGGAAAGGCCATGCTGACTATCTCCACCAGACCGGGACGGTGTTTCATGGGCCGCCTCACCAAGGGCGACGACCTGCTCCTGGCTCTGGAAAGGCTCTGCCAGGAGCATAATATCACCCTGGGGGAGGTCCGGGCCCTGGGCGCGGTGACCAAGGCCCGGGTGGGGTTTTATAACCAGGAAGAGCGGCAGTATTACTTCCTGGACCTGAATCAGCCCCTGGAAATTCTGGCCCTGGTGGGGAATATCTCCATCAAGGACGGCAAACCCATGGTGCACGCGCACGTAACCCTGGCCGACGGCGAAGGCAGGGCCTACGGCGGCCACCTGGCGGAGGGGACCCCGGTCTTCGCCTGCGAATTCGCCATTCACGAATATACCGCGGACCAGGTTTTGACCCGACGGAATGACCCGGAAACCGGGCTCATGCTCTGGCCGCGATAACGGGAGATGGTGGTAAGTGGCTTTGGGAAGAGGGCCAGGAGTACCCCGGCCCTCTCCCTATAAGGCTTCGGCAGATAGGGAAATCAAAAGCCTGTCATCCTTCTGTGGCCTTATTTCTAACGCGGTTGCCGCCCTTATCCTTTGGGAGGCAAAGCCGCAATGGCCTGGGTCAAATCGCCGGCTAGCCGTTCGCACCCCTTTACTATTTCCGGATGATCCTCAAAGCTTTGAAACATCTCCGGGGTAATTTCGGTGAACTTTTCAAACTCCTCTGGAGTCATCCATCTGGCCGGTCCCCCGTAAAGGCAGGTAGTCCCAAAACCGCAGATGAAACAAGGAGGGGTGGCGCTGTTAAAGTAGACCGAGCCCACCACCCGGTAATTAAAATAGCTTTCCAGGTGATAGATGACCTCACCGGTGACCTTCGCCGCCTCGTCGCCCCCCACGCAGACCACCGCCGCCAGTTTCCCCATAGTCTGCGGCTGCACGTGGCGCAACGGGAAGAGACGTTCCAAGAAAGTGTGGGTGAAGGCGTTGGCCTTGCCGAAATAGACCACCGGTCCGACAATCAAAGCATCCGCGGCCACGATCTTGTCGTATAGGGGGGCCATATCGTCCGGCTGAATACAGCGGTTGGTCTCCGCGCATTTAACGCAGCCGACGCAGGGATGAATTCTTAACTTAGCCAGATTCACCATTTCGTATTCACGCCCGGTGTCCCGGGCGATCTTTTCCACCATCCGCTGCAGGTTGCCTTTAGGCTTAGGGCTGCCGTTGATCGCGAGAATCATGGTTTCCTCCTGTTGGTTGGAACGTAGGGTTAAATAAGAATAAGGGTGCGGCCTTCTTGTTTAAGCTTTCCTGATTCCTTCAATGACTTCATGGCCCGGGTGATGCTGACCCGGTGCACTCCCACCAAAAAACCCAATTCTTCGTGGGTCAGGGGAAACTGGATGATATACCCCTTTTGATTCTTGACGCCGTGTTCCTGGGCCACATTGATCAGGACATCGTAAAGGCGATCCTCCAGATGCGAGAGGGAAAGGCTGCCCACCCGGCTGGTAAGCGAGGCCAGGCGTTTGCTTAAATTCTTAATTACCTGTAAACCGATATTGGCATGTTCCAGGACAATTTTTTCAAAACCAGTTTTGGTAAACCCGCACGTTAGGGTGTCTTCCAGGCAGATGGCGCTGAGAGGATATTCGAGATCCTCGGTGAGCATGGTTTCTCCCAAAAAATCACCTGATTTCCTGATATCCAGGGTTATTTCTTCCCCTTCCGCAGTTATCTTGCTCAATTTCACCCGCCCGGCTTTGAGCAAAAACATCTGCTCAGCTTTATCTCCTTGGGAGAAGACGCTCTGTCCTTTTTGATAAATTTTTCGCTGCGCCGCCTGGGTAATGGCTAATAATTCTTGGGGCTTCAGGTCTTGAAAAATCCATAATTGGCCTATGCAGATGGAGGTTATGTCGCGGTCCGGGCCGATCTGGGCATTACAGATACATTCCATGGCAGACACCTGGGCAATCGGGCTTTTTCTTTAATGATAACGCCTTTTCCGGTCTTTGCTGTAGCCCTTGCTACAAAAGTTGGAACTTTTTCTGAGACCTAGAAGAATTTGGCTGAAGATTTCTGAGAACCGGACAAAACATGAAACCTTGAAGGCCGTTTGAGTTTCTTGTAAAATATTAATAAAAGAAAGGGCTTGGGAGCCGACCCCACAGTGCCCTCCCTTGAGTTTTCTTCCCGCGCCAAACTTTTTTCAGCCCCCAGGAGAAACCGCTATGGCGAGAAAAATTGAGAAAATCACGGTAGACATGAACGCTGGCCGCCTCCAGGAAGACTTGGAGAAGTATCGCCAGAAGGCTTTGGAGTTAGGAGCCACCAAAGCCGCGGTCATCAAGACCGCGGACATCCCGGTGGATGAGCGGGTGACCCTGAAATGCCAGATTCCCCGCTGTTTCGGCTATGGGGTGGGGGCCCATTGTCCCCCGAACACCCTCAAGCCCGAAGAGCTGCGGGAGATTCTGCAGAAATTCCAGTTTGCCGTCTTTTTCATCAAAGAAGTGCCCCCGGAGGTCATCGTCCGGGACAAGGCTACCATCAAGGAGCGGGTGGCCGCGTACCAGGAAGTCTATAAGATCGTCAACGACGTGGAGTCCCTGGCCTTCCACGACGGCCATTACCTGGCCTTCGGCTTCGGCGCGGGCTCCTGCCGCCACACCTTCTGCGGCCAGATGGAGAATTGCCAGGCCATGGAAGGGAAGAAATGCCGCTTTTCCCTGCGCTCCCGGCCCTCCATGGAGGCGGTGGGCATTGACGTCTATAAGATGGTGGCCCAGGCGGGGTGGGACATTTATCCCATCGGCAGCGACGACAAGCCGGAAAACATCGTCAAGGGCACCCTGGCCGGGCTGGTTGTTGTGCAATAATAGAGCTAAAAGGCCCCTCCATCCATGACCCGAGAAAACCCGGCCCCGGTTTCCCTTTATCAACAGAAGGACCAGGGGCTCACCCTGGACAGCCGCTTTCAGTTCCATTGTCATGCCGGGCTGCCCTGTTTCAATCAATGTTGCCGCACCCCCACCATCATCCTAAGCCCCTATGACCTTCTGTGCCTGAAACAGGGCCTGGGTATTTCTTCCCGGGAGCTTCTGGAGCGCTACACCCGGCGGGAAATCGAAGAGTGGTCCGGTCTCCCCATTATCTTCCTCGATCCTTTTAAGACAGAGGAGCCGGGCTGTCCTTTTCTGGGCGCGGAGGGCTGTATGGTGTATGAAAACCGGCCTGCGGCCTGCCGGCTCTTTCCCATCACCATGGGCAGCCAACTCACCGAGCAGGGCATGGTGGACTATTACTTTTGCCGCCAGCTCGATTATTGCCAGGGTTTTGCCGGGGACCGGGAATGGACTCTGGGAACCTGGATGGCCGACCAGGGTTTTGCGGAGTACCATGAAGAGCGCCGGGGATGGCTGGATGTCCTGCTAAAAATGGGGCTGCGGGGGCCTCAGGGAGTGGATGAGGAGCTGCAAAACCTCTTTGCCGCCCTTGCCTATGATCTTGACACCTTCCGGAAGCTGGTGGAACAGCCAGATTTCCTGGAGGTGATTAACTTGGGCGGCGGGCCTGCGCCATATCTTCACTTGGATGATCTGAAATTTCTGAAACTCAGTTATGAATGCCTGAAGGCCCTGTTATTTGAGGACAGGGCCGGATTTCTGCTAGCCGTGCGGCAGGGTTTAAACAATACCGTTGAAAGGGGATAGGGGCGGCTTAAGCAAGACGGCTACCCACAGGCCCCTAATCTGCCCGCAGACTTTCATTCTCAGCTTCTATCCTCAATCAAACTCCATATATCCGTCTTCTTCCCCGGCTAAGTCGGCCCCTTCCGCGAACCGCGAGGCGCTCCGGACCAGGTCCTGGGGGAGCATGTCCAATTCCGTGGAAAAATACTCGTATTGGGGGAGATACCGCAGGACCAGGTCGGCCACGGCCAGGGCCTGGTGGTAATCACGTCTCCGCGTGGCTTCTGCCCGGTCCTCCTGTTGGCTGAGCCAGAACTTGTGGAGGGCAAAGGCCCGGGGATCAGGCGCCGCCAGGGTGACTGGATAGCCGCCCCGGCCGATGACCACCTGGGAAAATTTAGGGGAAGCCAGGAAATATTGGAGATTGCCGGCTTCCGGCGGCAGCGGGGCCAAGGCCCCGGGCACGGTGACGGTTTTTTGTTTCCCCGGCCGTCTCAGCCCGGATTTGACTAATTGCACGACAAAACCGTCCCGGTTCGCGGCCCGGCAGGCCGTATCCGGCAGCGGGGCAAAGGAGCGGTCTGTGCGGCGTAGCAGCCGCAGCAGCTCCTCCCAGGAAGTCTCACCGGCTCCGGCCAAGGTGAGGCGGCGCGCCGAGGCCGCCAGAAGGTTTTGTGAGCCGCCAGGGTCCAGGAAGACCCCTGCTGCCCCTTCATAGGCGTAAATGGCCGCGGTGCCGATGACCATCAGGTTGGCCCCCAGGGGATGCTCTTCCAGGCGGCGCATGATCTTGGCCGTGGTTAGAGGAAGGCGGTGGACCCGGGCCGCGCGGCAATAACGGGTGTGCTCCTGCAGGCCCAGGCGCTCCCTACGAACCCGGGAAATAATCTCCCGACGCTTCCGGGTGAAACCGGCGAAAAGGCGCTCCGTGTCTTCGGAGCGGTGACCCAGGCTCTCCCCGTGGCCGTAGCGGTCCCGGTAACGGTAGAGGTAGTCCCGGCCCCGGATCTTTTTCCAATGCATGCCGCCCCGGAACGTACGGCATTCCTTTCGGGCCGCCAGATACGCCTGGTACAATTCCACTGCGGCCTGGTAGGTCTGGCGCTGGCCTGGGGTTAATTCTTTAAAGGTGTACCCGTTCATTATTATCCTTCAAATAATATAATATTAATTAAAGAAGGATAATTATTTATTTGTCAATGGATATTTCCTTGCGAATACCTTCAGGTTTGCGATAAAAATAATCATAAGGACATAATTGGGAGACTTTTCTACCTTACCGCCTCCAGGCTTTTTTCCGCGCATGGGGGTGCAGAGATCCCAGAGAATACTTATAAAAGTTAAAACAACTCAAAGTCGCCGGGACCAGCCGCGACAAGTATAAGGAGACCAGCCATGAGACCCGCAACCGCCATCGACACCTTGCGCCAGCAAATGCCTTACCACAAGCTGCGTAGCGTCAAACGGGGCCAAGTCATCCCCATCGACTGGCAGACCGAATGGGAGCGCTTTGACGCCAAGGAGTTATTCAGCCTGGACCTAGTCAATATCCCGGTAAAGATGCTGGAGGCCATGCGGCGGCGCCAGGAAGTCCTGATGGACGGCAACCAGGCGGCCATCTCGGTGCTCACCCGGGTGGTGGACGGTCTCTGCGGTTATCCCATCACCCCTTCCACCCCCATCGCCGAAACTTTCGCCAAGGCCGCGGCCAACGGCCAGAAAAACCTGTTCGGCACGGAACTCATGTATTTCCAGCCTTCAGACGAGCTTTCCGCCATCGCCGCGGTGGAGGCCATGGCCGTCCAGGGCGGGCGCTACGTGGATAACACCTCCTCCCAGGGGCTGGTGCTGAAGACCAAGAATCTCTTTTCCGTGGCCGGCAAACGCCTGCCGGTGGTGATGACCGTCATGGCCCGGGAGGTAAACAAAGGCTCTTTGAGCATCCACTGCGGCCACACGGATTTTTACGGGGTGCGCAACGCCGGCTGGTCCCAATTGGTGGCCGCAGACAATCAGGAGTTGCATGATCTTTTGCCCATTGCCTTCAAAGTCTCGGAATTGAAGCAGGTGATGCTTCCCACCATGGTCATCGGCGACGGCTTCATCAAAAGCCACGCCATTGAAAATATCAAGGAGCTCTCCAACTCTTTCCTGGAGTATTTTCTGGGGCCCCCCAACCGCATCTACCAACCGGACTTCGAGAACGGGACCCTGACCGGCACCTTCACGGACACCGATCTGACCATGGAAGGGCAGGTGGCCCAGGACCTGGCCTACCGCTTTTTTAAACGGGGCTTCGTGGCGGCCATGAACGTCATGAACCGCATCCTGGGCACCAACCTCAAGGTGGTGGAATGCTACCGCACGGACGACGCGGATATGGTGGTCGTCATCCTCGGCTCCGCGGCCGGGGTGGTTAAGGACGTGGTGGATTATTACCGGGACGCCAAAGGTTATCGGGTGGGGGTGGTACGGCCGGTCCTGTTCAATCCCCCTTGCTATGAAGAGCTGGCCTACGGCATGCGCAAAGCCAAGTATATCAGCGTGCTGGAGCGGGCCGGCACCGCCCATAACCAGTTGCTGCTGGCGGATGTTCAGGCCGCGTTGCAGGTTTCTCTCCGCGCCGGCCGGGAAGGCAAGAAAGAGCACCGGGTCTATGGCCGGGAAGACATGCCCACTCTCTTCCACGGGGTTTACGGCCTGGGCAGCAAGGATTTTAATAAATATGACGCCGCGGCGGTGGTGGAAAACATGGTGTCCTGCTTTGAAAAGAAGCGGCGCTTCCTCCGGGATTTTTATGTGGGCATCGAAGGTCCCCTGACCTTACGGCCCGCGCCCCTGCCCGGCTACCTGGAGCGGGAATTGGGCATGACTTTCATCGGCGTGGGCGCGGAAGGCGTGAAAACCGCCCTGGAGTCCGCGGCCCTCATCTATGCCGAGGAGATGGGCACGGGCCGCAAATACGTGCAGTCCGGAGCCCGCTACGGCGCAGCCCGGAAAGGCGCGCCGGTCTTTATGAACCTGCGTATCTCCTCCCAACCCATCCGCAACAGTTCGGAGCTGACCGAACGGGACGTTTTGGCCTTCTTCAATGAGAAATTTCTCTCAGACCAAATCCTGCGGGAATATGTGGGCGGCCTCAAGGAAAACGGCCTGCTGGTCATCAATACCACCCAGAGCTGCTACGACGTGATGGCCACTTTTCCCTCCCAGGTGCAGGCCCTCATCAAATACAAGCGCATCAAGCTCCTGACCCTGGACGGCACCAGGGCCGCCCTGCTGCACCTGAACCGGAACCTGCCCGGAGCCGCCATCCTGGGCCTGATCAACCAAGAAATGGGGATTCTGCCGGAAAAGGAGTTCGAGCGGCGGTTTAAAAGGATCCTGGAGAAAAAATTAGGGACCAAAAAGAAGGAGATGCTGGAAGCCAACATCTCTCTCCTCAAGTATGGGGCGGACCAGGCCTCCGGGCATGTCTCCGAGAAAGCCCCAGGAGCCATGGCCCTGGTTGCCAGCAATCCGGTGTATTCGCCGCCCCTGCCGGAGAACTTCGGCCAGGGTCCCGGCACCGCCGGCCTGCCGGTGACCCTGACGGAGAAAGACGAAATGGGGATCATCAAGCCGGTGAATCGGGTGGATGATTATCAGGCCCTCTTCTACCGCCGCATGGTGCAGCCTATTCTAGAAGGCAAAAAAGTTCCTTGGGACCGTTTCCTGCCCATCGTGCCCGCGGCCACCAGCCGCTACCGGGACATGAGCTACATCGGCACGCAATTGCCGGTGTATGATCCCGCCAAATGTATTGCCTGCGGTTTATGCACCGCGTCCTGCCCGGATTCGGCCCTTTATTCCACGGTCACCGACCGGCACATCAATGACGACGCTAAGCCGTATTTCAAAGTATTTAAAAGCCTGCCCAAGGGGGTGCCCTGGGACCGCTTCGCCCTGAACATCAATGCCCTGCCCGATGCCTGCAAAGGCTGCGGGGTGTGCGCCCAGGTCTGCCCCACCGACGCCTTGAAGATGGTGGCCAAAACCGACGTCCAGGAGAAGGATTTTCTTCCTGAAGATTTTAAGGATTGGGACAATACCCCGAAACTGGCCCCCTATGTGGATCAACTGGCCCTTAATCACCAGGTGCTCTTTGTGCTGTCCAAGCTCTATCCCGGCAAGCACACGCTCTGCCCCGGTTGCGGTGAGGGCGTGATCAACCTGCTCACCTTCTTCGCGGCCGAGTCCCTGCGGAACCATCCCCAGGGCATCGCCACCTTCTACCAGGGCTTGAAGATTCTCTCCGAGAAGAACAAACGGACCATCGAGCACATGCTGGACCACGGCTTCAACATCTACACCATCAACGCCACCGGCTGCAATCAGGTCTCGGAGTTGGTGAATCCCTTCAACACCCGCATCTATCCTACGGGCCACTACGGCTTCGGCACCGCGTCCGCCGCGGCCCTGGGCTCCAAGTTCAGCCTGGACCAGGCCTACCAGAACCGGTACAACAGCGTGCTCACCAAGATCATCGTCTTCGCCGGGGACGGGGCCATTTACGATATCGGCAACGGTCCCTTCAACCACGCGTTGGGCGAAAACTACGACATCACCTGGGTGATTTACAACAACGAAGGCTATATGAACACCGGGATGCAAAAATCCGGGGCCACCCGCTTTGGCTCGGACCGCTCCACCTCCCCCATTGGCAGGAAGTACGCGGGCAAAACCACCCTGCACCGGCGGATTATCAGCCAGGCCTTTGCCATTTCCCACGTGTACGCGGCCAAGCTGGCCATCGACAACCCCTTCTACGCCATCAAGATTCTGAAGGAAGCCATTGCTTATAACGGCCCGTCCCTGGTGGAATTCTTCTCCGCCTGCCCCCAGGGGCACCAGACTCACGACTGGGCCGGGCCCATGATCTCCCGGATGATGGTGGAATCCCGGAAATGGCAGGTGGCGGTGAGAAGGCCCTTCCAGCGCCTGGACATCACCGGCAACCCCTCGCCGGACTGCATCTATCCCAAGGAAGGGAAATCCTTCAAGCGGGGCATCAAAAGGGACGCGGCCACCTTCTACGACGTGGTGTCCATGCTGGGCCAATACAACCAGCACATCAAGACCGTAAAGAGCGGCGATATTCCCGAGATCGTCCGCATCAACGAGACCGTGAGCCTTTATAGATGGCTGCGGAACCAGTACCTGGGCGGCTACCGGGACACCATGCCCAGCGAAGAAGAAGTGGAACGCATCGTGGAGGAGCGGTATAAGTTGTAAAAAGACGCTAAGACGCAAAGAAAGGCGCAAAAATAAAAAAGCCGGGGGCGCGGCGGGTGAGGCCCGTGTCCCCCGGCTTTTTTATTGGAGATGTTGAGGGAGGTACGGAAGAGCGGAAGCTTTAGCAGCATGGCTCCATTTGTCCGCTACTTTCGTTTCTCCCCAGTGACGGAAAATCCAGACTCACATGCTTTTGGTTTATTTTGTCTATTGGGAAAACCAGTATAAGAAAAGAGATTTTCAAAAAGGGACAAATCACCTATATTAGAAAAGTAGACGCAATAATTTTTGCAAAAAATATATTTTAAGTGCAGTATACCTGCTCATCTGCTATATTGCGGCTGGCTTCCTATTCGCCCGGGACATATATTAGTTATAAATTCGCTATATCGGATTGACTAGAGGAAAAAATGACCGCCCGTCCCCTTCCACAAAAGCTTAAGAAAGAGCCGCTAGTAGATGCAATTTTTGAAGTCCGTTTTTCTTCCTCTACCACGGCCTCCAATGTTATCCCTGGTTTCTTTTTTGCTAAATTGGAACCAAAAGAATGGGTGGTTGATTCACTTCCCATTGCCGAGGTTCCGAGCAAAATTAGAAGTGATGATCCAAACTTGCGCTATCAGCCACTAATGAGGATACATTGGGATAATTTTTTAATTTTAGTAGGGGACAACACTCTTGGGGTGGCATGTAAGATGCCATACTCAGGATGGTCTGAATTTAGGGAGAGAATTATCAAAATAATTGGTCTTCTTGTTGATGCCAAAATCGTAAAGGCTTTTGACCGCTACTCATTAAAATATGTTGATGTGATAGAGGACGAAAATTTGGCTAAGCAAATTCAAATGATCAACATGGATATTAGAATTGGTAGCCATAAATTGAAGGAAGAAATATTTACTGTTCGTCTTGAAATCCCTTATGATATTTTTATAAATGTTATACAAATCGGTGTACCTGCTACTGCCACGATGCCAGAGGGTCAGAAACGAATCGGAGCATTGGTATCTATAGACACCATTTGCAGGCATCAAACGAATGATTTGATCAAGTTCACCAGCGAGTTGCCCACACGCTTGGATGCAATACATATTGAGAACAAGAAGATGTTTTTTGATTGCCTAACACAGGAAACAATTGACTACTTGGAGCCAGTCTATGGATAATTATGATATCAAACATGAACCTGGGACTTCGTTTGGTAGCGCGATAGTCATAGCAGCGAGCTTGATTGGGACTTTAATGATGCGACCAGATGTTGGGCAGACTTCGCAACGCGATATATCTTTACTTTTAAGTTCACCAGTTAAGATAGAAGAAAGTTCAAGCACTTTTGGACAATACACAAACTCATTTACAGGAGAGTACGAGACTCCGATCCTTAGCTTTGAGGAAAATGTCGCATCGTTTTATGCACAGCTTTTGACAATGCAGGAACCTCTAGGGAGAGAATTTGAGGAAGTTCTTTATGATAATCTCTGGGACCTCCTTGTTCGTATTTAGAGAGGTAATATGGAAATAACATCGGAGTCAATTAGGGAGCAAATACCTTATTATTTGACAGAAGAACAGAAAGAAGGTCTTTTAAAGGCTCTTAACAAATTTATTAAAGACCCGGTTAGCGAAACAGATTACTATTCATATGGTCACCAAGATGAATTATTGCAGGGCGATGCGTGGACCAAATTATTGGTTCGTAATTTTGAAACTGGAGAGATGGGATCAATTTTAGGCATTATTTTATCTAATACTTGTGATGTTTCTCCTAATAATAAACGTGAGTTACCAACAAATATAGTTTTCGCACCACTTATTCCACTTTCTTCATATGTTAATTTGCTTGAAAGAGCTGGAATTGATTCTGGTAGAATTCAGAACAAGGTAATATCTATTAAAGAACAGAAGGTAACATCTGTTTTTTTTCTTCCTGCTGGAAGTGGATTAGAAAAAGATTGTATAGCCTTGCTTGACCAACTTTATACAATGCCTGCACGAGTATTTGAGTCAGAAAAGGAAAAATCTAAAATCTTCACTTTAGGTAGATTTGGTTTTTATCTGTTCATTTTCAAACTTTCAATTCATTTTTGTCGTTTTCATGAAAATGTAACAAGAAATTAGCATTAAAAATGTGCTTAAAGGTGCATAGCCCCCGCCATCGACTACATCAAATCCCTAAATAAGTTCGTCTAACCTCATCATTCTTCAGCAAATCCCGGGCGGGGCCTTCCAGGTGGACCCGGCCTTCAGCCAGGACGTAGGCGTAGTCGCTCACGGCCAGGGCCATGGAGACGTTTTGCTCCACCAGGAGCATGGTGAGGCCGGTCTTTTTCAGGGTAGTGAGGGATTCGAAAAGAGTAAGGGCCAGCAAAGGGGAGAGGCCCAGGGAAAGTTCGTCCAGGAAAAGGATTTCGGGTTCGGCCATCAGCCCCCGGGCCACGGCCACCATCTGCTGTTCGCCGCCGCTTAAGGTGCCTGCCTTTTGCTTGGCCCGCTCCTTAAGCCGGGGAAAGAGGTCGAAGACCTTTTCCAGGTTTTGCTTAAAGGTTCCTCGGGCGCGGCCGGAAAAAGCTCCCATCTCCAGGTTTTCCAGGACGGTCATTTCCGTGAAGAGCTGGCGGCCTTCCGGGACCAGGACCATGCCGGCCTTGGCCCGGGCGTGGGCCGAGAAGTTGGTAACGTCTTGGCCGGCGAAGGTGACGGCGCCTTGCCAGGGGCGCAGGAGCCCCATCACCGTGCTGAGCAGGGTGGTTTTGCCCACGCCGTTGGAGCCCACCAGGGTGGTGAGTTTGCCCTTCTCCAGGCGCAGGTTCACGCCCCAGAGAATCTGGACGCCTTCGTAGCCGGAAGCCAGGTCGTTGATTTCTAACAGGTTCATATTTTAGAGATAATCCTTTGCTAACGCCCCTTTTTTAAGAGGCCGGGGGACTTATAATAGCGTTGGAAAATCCCCCTAAATCCCCCTTTAAAAAAGGGGGACTTTAATGCCCGGTTTTAATCGGACCTTGCAGCATCTCAAGATCTTGCAGTTAAACCAGACAATGAAAACCAAAAACTAAAAACTAAAAACTAAAAACTGTCTCACTCGACCATAAGCCTGGCGGTCATTTCCGGGTCTCCCAGGTAAGCCTCGATGACCTTGGGGTTGGAGGCCACTTCCTCAGGTTTCCCCGCGGCGATGAGCTGGCCGTAATCCAGGACGATGATATGGTCCGAGATGCTCATCACCGCCTGCATCACGTGTTCGATCATCAGGATGGAGATCCCTTCGTCCCGGATTTTACGGATGGTTGCCACCATCTCCGTGATTTCCGTGGGATTCAGCCCCGCCAGCACCTCGTCCAGCAGCAGGAGATAGGGGCGGGCCGCCAGGGCCCGGGCCAGTTCCAGCCGCTTCTTTTGGGCCACGTTGAGACTGCCGGAGGGCTGGTCGGCCCGTCCCGCCAGCCCCACCTGGGCCAGGGCCTGGTCCGCCAGAGACGCGGCCTGGCTGAGGGATTGTCCTTCCCGGCCGAAGCAAGCCCCCACCATGACGTTTTCCCGCACGGTTAATTCAGTCAGCGGCCGCACCACCTGGTGGGCCCGGGCCATGCCCCGCCGGGCCACCTCATAAGAGGGCTTGCCGGTGATATCTTCACCCCGGAAAATAATCTTGCCCCGGTAAGGCGCAAAAACTCCGTTAATGACGTTGAAGAGGGTGGTTTTGCCCGCGCCGTTGGGGCCGATGAGTCCCAAGATCTGCCCTTCGGTCTGATCAAAAGTGACATCGGTTAAGGCCTGGAGGCCGCCGAAACGCAAGGTGACGTCTTGGACCTGGAGGATCATTCCAGCACCCTCCTTAAAGCGGGCAAGCGGCCCCGGACCCAGCCCACCGCGCCCGCGGGCACGAAGAGAATGATCAGGAGGAGGATCAACCCCGCCACTGCCAGGTGCAGGTCTTTAAAGATGGGGCTGGTGAGGAGGTAGCCCCGCAGGCCCTGGTAGGCCGTGGCTCCCACCATGGGGCCCAGCACGGTGCCCATGCCGCCCAGCATGACCATCACCAGCATCTCGATGGACATGTGGAGCTGGAACGCGTCTCCCGGCTCCACGTTGCCGTTTTTAAAGAAGTACAGGGTGCCGATGATCCCCGGGAAGAACGCGGAAATGACATAGGTGATGGTCTTGGCCCGGGGCGCGTTCACCCCCATGACCATGGCCGCGTCTTCATCTTCCCGAATGGCCTGCAACCCCAGGCCGAACCGGGAGTGCTTCACCAGATAGCTCACCACCAGGACTACCAGGGTGGTGACCCAGAGGAAAGTGAAAGTGGTCCATAGGGCTTGGCCCGCGCCGCCGTATTTCTCGTAGGCGGCAAAATTGACAAACAGCCCGGTGGCGCCACCGAAGGGTCCGAAGTTGCTGACAAAGGCCCGGGCCGCCTCGTTGATGCCGATGGTGGCCAGGGCGAAATAAGCCCCCCGTAGGCGCAAGACCGCCAGCCCCACCAGCAGGGCGATAAACCCGGAGAGGGCGCCGCCGGCCAGGGAAGCCAGTAAAAGGGGCCAGCCCTGTTCGCTGATGAGATAAAACCCGGTATAACCCCCCAGGCCGAAAAAGACGATATGGCCGAAACTGACGTAGCCGGTGTAACCCAGGAGGATGTTGAGGCTGGAGGCCAGGGCCATGAACATCAGCACCGTGAAGGCCGTCTCCCGCACGGTGTCCTGCCGCAGGACCAAGACCGTCCCGCCCCAGAGAAGGACAATCACCAGGGGCAGCCAGAAGCCGGGTTGCCGCCAGAACTTCATCACTTGGCCCCCAACAGGCCGCTGGGTTTAACCAGCAGCACCAGCACGAACAGGCCGAATTCCACCACGGGCACCCAGCTCACCGGCATGAACGCGGGAATCACACCTTCCAGGCCGCCCAGGATCAGGCCCCCCAGCAAGGCCCCCAGGGGGTTGCCCAGCCCCCCCAGCACGCAGATGACGAAGGACTTCAATTCATAAGGGCCGCCGCTCAAGATGGTGAAGGGGAAAAACGTGGCGATCAAGCCGCCGGCCACTGCGGCCATCATGGTGCCCAGGCCGAAACTGAGGGCCAGCACCAGGGAGGATGGTATCCCCATCAGCTCTGCGGCCCGGCGGTTGTTGGCCACCGCCCGCACCGCCTTACCCGGGCGGGTGAAATAGAGGAAAAGATATAGGGCCGCGGTAAACAGCAGCGCGCCCGCGGTGGCCAGGAGCCTGGAGAAGGGGACGGTGAGAAAGCCAACCTCCAGGCTTCCCAGCGAATAATCGATGTTCTGGGGGGAGGTGCTGAAAATCGCAGTGCCCAGGCCGATGATAATCATGTTCACGGCAAAGGTGGCCAGGAGGCTGGAGAGATGAGGGGCGTTGATTACCCGGTGCACCGCCACTCCATAGATAAAGAACCCCATCACCAATCCCAAAAGGGCCACCGGCACCAGGGCCAGGTAGGGATTCACCCCCAAGAGGGTAAAGAGAAGATAGGAGCCGAACATTCCCAGGGCGATGACCGGGCCGTGGGCCAGGTTGATGACGCTCATCACCCCCCAGATCAGGGTGAGGCCCATGGCCGCCACGCCGTAAACGAAGCCCAGCAGCAGGCCGTCGGTTAAAGAAGAAGCGAGTTGGCTAAACACTTACTCCATCCTTATAACCCGGCGCTTTCCCTGGGGGCGGAGCGCCGGGTTTAGCGAAAGTTTTAGCGGACGGGACAGACAAAGGCTTCCGCGGTTTTTCCGGATTCCGGCCAGACCACTTCCTTCTTGGGTTTGCCTTCCTTGTCTTTAAACCACTGAATGTAGACCATTTCGTGGCCCACCTGGAGGCCGTGGTTTTTGGGGTCCGCGGCGAATTTGATGCGGCCGTAGAAAGTCATCAGGTCCATGGCGTCCATGGCCTCTTTGACCTTGGCGGTGTCGATGGACCCGGATTTGAGGATGGCCTTCTGCAGAATCAACCCGGCTACGTAACCGCCGGCGCTGTGGTAGGAAGGTTCTTCGTTGAATTTGCCTTTATAGGTGGAAACAAAATCCGCCACCGTGGGCCCGAAAAATTCCAGGTTGGCGGCCTTGGCCGATTCCGGGGTGTATTTGGCCAGGGGCTCCCACTGGGAGGAACCGATCACCGAGATGCAGGCCTCACCCAGTTCCGCGAATTTGGGCTCCGGGGGGGCCACCAGGAGGGCGATCATCTTGGTTTTGACCTTCTTTTCGTAAAGCTGCTTGGCAAAGGTGGTGGTGTCGGCAAAGTGGCCGCCGCCCATGATGGCGTCCACTCCCGCGGGGATCTTGTTGATGAAGGGGGCAAAGTCCGTGGTACCGCTGTCGTAACCTTCAAACAGGGCGATTTGATAACCTTTGGTTTCACCGTAGGCCTTGAGCGCGTTCACCACGTCGGTGGAGAACTTGTCTTTTTCATGGATAATCGCTACTTTTTTGGCGGAGGGGTCGAGTTTCCCCAGCAGGTCCAGGGCCCCGGTCAAATAACGGGAAGCCGGGGTATAAGCCTGGTAGACCAGGGTGAAGCCCTTTTTATAGGTGGAATCCGAGGCTGCGCCCGCGGTGATCATGATCTTGTTGTATTGCTGGGCAATAACCGCGGCCGCATCCGCCAGGCCGCTGCTATAGGGGCTGATGAGGAAATCCGCCTTGTCGGTGCTGATCAACTTGGTGTAGAGTTCCTGGACCCGTTCCTTCTTGCTTTCGTCGTCATAGTCTTTGGCTGCGAATTTAATCACGGTGCCGTCGGGCAGTTTCAGGCCCCCGGCTTTGTTTACCTGCTCGATCCACAGATTCACCCCGTTGATCTGGCGCATGCCTTCTACGTTGAGTTTGCCGGTCCGGGACGCGGTGAAACCGATAACCACGGTTTTTTCCGCGGCGAACACCGCCGAGCCCGCTGGGAGCAACAGACCAAGAATTGTCAGGAGAATGACTGCATAACTTTTCCAAGACTTCATGTTCAATCCTCCTCTGCCGCAAGGTGGAATTTACCAGGCCGATCCTGGAACGCTAACTAACTCGCAAACCCTATCTTTTCGATGTCTAGTCGGAGGAATATATAAGACATTTCCAAAGATTTCAATGAGAGTTTTGGGGTATCATGGAAAAATCGATTTATCAAGAATTATTCGGAGAATTGTAGGCTTGGGGCCCAAACAGAAACCAAAACCGGAAAAGATTCTTTTTGACGGCCATGAAGCCTCCATCAAGTGGAGCCGCCGCCGTCGCCGCATCGGCCTGACGGTGACCTGCGAGGGGCAGGTGGTGGTCGCCGCCCCCCAGGGGGTCTCGAAAACTATGCTGGAGCAAGCCCTGATCCGGCATCGGGATTGGCTCGCCCGAAAGGTTGCGGAAAGGCGGGAGTCCTGGGATAGACTGCAAAAAGGCGCGGTTTTCTTTTTGGGGGAGCCTTACCGTCTCACCCTGCTGCCGGAGGCTACGGCGCCGGTGGCCTTGGAGGCCGGAGAGATTCGCGTCAAGGCGGCCACGGAGGCCGCGGCCTGGCCCCTACTTAAGGTCTGGTATCGCCGAGAGGCGGCGCGGCTGATTCCGGAACGGGTTAATCATTATGCCCGGGAAATGGGGCTGCCGAGGTATCGGCTGGAACTTAAGGAGTGGAAGAAGCGCTGGGGGGAATGCCAACCCCGGGAAGCCTTGCGCTTTAACTGGCGGCTGATCATGTTGCCCATGGGAATTCTGGATTATGTGGGGGTCCACGAACTGGCCCACCTCCAGGACCCCGGCCATACCCCTCGCTTCTGGCGGCGGGTGGCGCAGATTTTACCCGATTTCAAGGAGCGCCGCCAATGGCTCAACCGCTACGGCACTCCCTTTCTTATCTGGCGGTTGGGCGAGGGGAATGATAATTGCGGAAGGGAAAGATAGTTGCAAAAGACAAAGGGTCTCCCCGTGGTAACTCTTTCTTCCTAACCTAACGCTCGACAAAACCTCAAAAATCCAGTAAAAGGGAAGCTATTATGAGGGAGAAAAGCCTAAGGCCCTTATTCTCCCTGGCAAACGCCCCTTCCAAAGCCGTTTATTAAAATTTTTATCTATATACGGGTGGGGGAGGGGCAGGAGAGGACGGCAGGCGGGGACGTCTGCCCTACTGCCCCTCCACCCACAAATTTCTTTCCAAGGAGCGCGTATGCATGAACACGCGTCGGCCCGGTTGGCCCTGGAGCAGATGATCCAAAACGGCGATCTGGAGGGGTTGCTGCGACACGCAGAGGGCTTCCACGGCCACCGCTGCCCCTTTCTGGCCCTGGGGGTGAAGGCCGGGCACTATGCCATGAATTATCTAAGCCACCATGAGCATGAGCATGGCCACGGTCACGTACACCATGGACCGGGGGAAATGGTGGCGGTGGTGGAGGGCTGCAACTGCTTTGTGGACGGCATTCAGGTGATCACCGGCTGCACCCTGGGGAACAACGGCCTGATTTTCAAAGACCTGGGCAAGGCCGCGGTCACCGTGGCCCGGAAACATGACGGCCGCGCGGTGCGCCTGGCGGTGCGCGCGGACTTCCGGGAGGGGATGTTTGCCCGCTATCCCGCGGTCGCGCCCCTCTTTGAGAAAGTAATGGTGCTCCAGCAGGCCACCGGGGAAGAACGCCACCGCTTTCAGCATCTTTGGGAGGCCATTGCCCGCCGGGAACTGGAAGTGCCGCTGGAAGAGCATTTTGTAGTGCAGCATCTAACCATCCAGTTGCCGGAAACATCGCGAAGTATGGAAACCGTGGTCTGCAGCCGCTGCGGTGAAAGGGCGCTGACTGCCAAAGCCAAAGTCCAGAACGACCAAAACTTGTGCCTGGCTTGCGCGGGTGAGGGTTTTTATCTGCTCAGCAGCCGGGGTATCGAGACCGGTTCCGGATAAAGGGGGAAGTATGAGACTTAAGCGCAGTTTTCTAATCTTGGTGGTCGCCACCCTGGCCTGGGGGCTGCTGGCGGGGCTTTCCCTGGCCGGGGAGTTTAGCGCGACGGTGGTCACCCGCACGGATTCCCAGGAAACCAAGGGCAAGGTTTATATCCAGGGAGAGAAAATGCGCCAGGAGTTCTCCACGCCGGAAGGCATGACCGTTAATATTGCCCGGCCGGACAAACAGTTGATGTGGGTGCTCATGCCCGAGCAAAAAATGGCCATGGAGATGCCCTTTGCTAAATCGGGCCTGGGAATGAGCATGGCAATGCCCGAGGAGAAGGCAAAGATGAAGCTTTTGGGTACGGAGACGGTGAACGGCTACGACACGGAAAAATATGAAACCACGGTGACGGCTGCCGGCAAGGCGGATAAGCATTTCTTGTGGGTCTCCAAGAAATTGGGAGTGCCCATTAAGATGATGAGCGAAGATGGCAAATTTTCCATGGAATACCTGGAGATCAAGGAGGGGGGCGTAACTGCCGGGTTGTTTGAGGTTCCGGAGGGCTATCAAAAGATGACCATGCCCGCTGGGATGCCGCAAGGGATGCCCCGGACGAAATAGTTAACAGACCTGAGGGAGAAGGGCCAGTGGCCTGGCTTCCTCCATCTGACCTTCTTTTAGAAATCCTAAGGGAATTAATCAAATAGGCCGATGCTGGCCATAGGGTTGGAGGGCAGGCAATGCCTTGGCTGAAAACTCAAAAATGGGCCTGGTTGCTCCTGGCGTCGGTTTTGTGGCCGGCTGCGTCTCCGGCCGCGGAGTTTGCCGGGAAAACCGTGACCCGGGAACGGAACGTAACTATTCCGGGCAAGATTTACGTGAAAGACGGCAAGCTGCGCCAGGAATTTATCGACGAGAAGGGGCAGACCATCACCATCCTGCGCCAGGACAAAAAGGTGGTCTGGGTGGTTCTGCCCGTGAACCGCACTTACATGGAAGTGCCCCTGAAACCCAAATGGCCGGGCCAGTTCATCCAGATTCCCCCGGACGCCAAAACCAAACGGCTGGTGGGAAACGAACGGGTCCTGGGTTTTGACGCCCAGAAATTTGAAGTGAATGTTTCCGGCCGGGAGGGCTTGGAAAAGCAGACTTTTTGGGTGGCCACTAAACTGGGATTGCCCATCAAAGTGGAAATCCCTTCCCGTAATTTTAGCATGGAATACCGGGATATTACGGAAAGAAACCTGCCGGACCGGCTCTTTGAAATTCCTCACGGTTACCAGAAGGTGACCGTTCCGCCCCTGGAGCCTTGAGGAGGGGGCAGGTTTTGTGGGGGGAGGGCCAGGGACCTGAGGTCCCTGCCCTCCCCCCACACCCCCCTCCCAACCCGCATAGTAAAGGGCAACCATTTAGGTTGCCCTTTCATTCTACTCACAACCCCTCCCCCAGAACCTTTTTCCTACTCCCCTGCCAAGCGACAGCGGTTGGCCCTCAAGCGTACCATCACCAGCAAAAGATATTAGAGGCAGAAAAATCGATTTCTCCTTTCGATCAAAGCCCTCGGTGCCAGTCGCCTTCCTGTCAATGCAGATGAGTTATTAATCCAAAATATCTTTTTTCATCCGTTCGAACTCTTCCTTGGTAATTTCCCCTTTCACGTAACGCTTTTTCAGGATATCCAGGGCGGTTTCCGGTTCAGAACCCGGATTAGGCCATGCCGGGCGAAAAGATTTTCGTCTGCGGAATACCCACCAAACCGCGAGGAAGAGAAGTCCAAAGATTATCAGGATGATTTCGAGTTCTATTATTCCGAAGGGACTCCACCAGAAATATTTCCGGAAAAAATCCAGGGCCATCATATCCTCGGTCTAGAATGGTTCAAAATTCAAGATTAAGACTGCAACAATAAAGCCCTTGTTATAATAGAATAAGCCGGCTTTATCCTTAAAGAAAAATATATGGGATTGGGGGAAGGGGTAAGGGCCTACGGCCCTTAGCCCCCTCCCCCAGAATTCTTTTCTATCCCCCCTGCCTATGCCAGCGGGGGCCGATGGGGGTATCGAAAAGAATTCTG
>Ga0233421_10000174_pt1 | contig 32798 bp, 39 predicted proteins | sample Watercolumn_Mata_3_FD_182725 | JGI IMG/M metagenome (GOLD analysis project Ga0233421, IMG submission 182725) | Freshwater microbial communities from Lake Matano, South Sulawesi, Indonesia - Watercolumn_Matano_2014_107_MG | ecosystem: Environmental > Aquatic > Freshwater > Lake | place... | reverse complement strand
CAACCACTCCCGGTTGTAGGTGTCCACAAAGCGCTTGACCGCCTCCCGCACCTCCTGAAGATTCCGGAACACCCGGCCATAGATGACCTGCTCCTTGAGGGTCCGGATAAAGCGTTCGGCCACCCCATTGGTCTGTGGTTGTTCGATAAAGGCAAAGCTGGGGCTGATACCCCAGTGTTTCAACTGGTTAAGGAAATGATCCGACAGGTACTGGGTGCCGTGGTCCATCCGCAGGGCCAGACCCCGGCCGGCGTCCGCATTCACCGCACCGACGGTAGCCATCAGGCCCTGGGAAACGGGTTCCAGGGCGGCAAAGCGGGTGCCCTGCTTGCAGACATGCCAGCCCACGCACTCGGCGTTCCAATGCTCCACTGCCACGAAAAGCCAACCCCAGCCTTCCTCCAAGGTAAAGACCTTGGCGCCGTCGGTGCCCCACATAACGTTGGGGGCCGGGGTGATGATCTCTCCTTGGTGTAGGTTGGGATGGCCCCGGCGGCCTCGATAGGGAGAAAGAAGATGGTTCTCCCGCATGAGCCGCAGTACCCGGCGGCGGCCGACTTTGACCCCGTCCCGCACCCGGAGGCGGGCCCACACCTTGCGGTGCCCCTCGCCCTGGAAAGGCGAAGTGTTCAGATCCGTCCGGATCAGCTCCAGTAATTCGGCGTCAGAGAGGGTGGTCTTGGGACCCCGTTTGCCGGGTTGAGCCAGTCTCAACTGCGGGCCTGAGTTGCCACGAGAGGCATAGTAAGACGAACGGGGCTGCTCCCAGGTGCGGCAGACCAGCTTGACGCCGTAAGGTCTGGCGGTGACACCGGAGGCCGTGCAGCTCATTTCTTCGACCTCCGTTTGGCTAAAGGGCCGGGACGCCTCACCCGAGCCCACAACAACTCATTTTCCATGCTTAACTCGCCAAGGCGTTTCATGGCATTGTCCAACTCTGCTTTAAGGGGGTCACCGTTTCGGGCTTTAAGGGCCTCTTCCATACCCGCCAGGGCGGCGTCCCGCCACTTTTCCAAGCGGTAAAGCTCGACGCCCAACTCCCGGGAGAGTAGCTCCATCGGCTCCCCTCGCAGGATGCGCAGCACCACTTCTCGTTTCCTGGGCGCGGTCCAACGCTGTCCCTGTGCTAATGGCCGCCCCGCTACCTCCCCATGGGGGACTCCGGTCGGCCTACGGCCTCCCTCCGTCCCCCATGGGCTCACCTCACCCCTTACCTGGTCTCCATCCCTATCCTTTGCCATATTCCGGTCCTCCTGGGTCACTGATTATCTCCCAATACCGTGTCCAAGAAAACCGGATCCACCTCACAGAAAGCTGCTTCGTTTCAGGGAGAAATAGCCGCCGTCAGGTTGCGCATTCGCACCAGATTGTACGCCGCCGCAGTAAGGATGAACACCCAGCCCACCCGGTCCTCGCCTCGGTGCCGGGTCTTCCGGAGATTGCCCACGGTCTTCATCCAGCCGAAGATTTCCTCCACCCGTTTTCGCAGGCGCTGACTGACGGCGTACCCCGGATGGCGGGTAGTGCGCCCGTCAATGGCGGACTTCCTGCCGTTGCAGTTTTGGGCCACATGCGGCGTGGCATTGAGAGAGCGCATAGATTTGACAAAGTCTTGAGTATCAAAGGCCTTATCGCCACCCACGGTAATGCGGCGCCTGCCGGGAATGGCCCCCACCATGTCCTCTGCCGCCTCCCGTTCAGCCGTGCCGGTGGCCGCGGTGAGGCGGGGCGAGACCACCAGGCCGTGGCGGTTTTCCATCAGCACGTGCCCCATGAAGCAGAGCTTGGCCTCCTTGCCTTTGCCCTTCTTGAACAGCCGGGCCTCAGGGTCGGTGGTGGAGGCATGGGTCTGGTTCAGGCGCTTCTCTCCATGAAAGTCCACTTCCGGGTTGCGGCCGCCGCCGCCCTCGGGAGGCGGGGCGTCCTTGGGGCGGAAACTCTTCAGGGAGGCCCAGGCCTCGATCAGGGTGCCGTCCACGGTGAAATGCTCGTCCGACAGCAGGCCGGCGCTCGCCGCCTGCTGCAGGATGCGGGCGAAAAAGGCCGCGGCCAGGTCCGAGTCGAGGAAGCGCTCCTGATTCTTGGAAAAGACGGAGTGGTCCCAGACCTTGTCGTCCATGGAGAGACCGACAAACCAGCGAAACAGGAGATTGTAATCGAGTTGCTCCATCAACAGGCGGGCGCTGCGGATGGTGTACAGGATTTGCAGCAACAAGGCGCGCAGCAGCTTCTCCGGGGGGATGGAAGGGCGTCCCTCCCGGGAATACATGGCCTGGAACTCCCCGGACAGTTCGGCCAGGGCTCGATTCACCATGTCCCGGATGGGCCTTAAGGGGTGGTCCTGGGGCACACGCGCTTCGGGAGAAAGGTAGCTGAACATGGCTTCTTGCTGCACATCGTTGCCGCGCATAATGGCTGCCTCCGGATAACATATTGTTATCATTGACTATAGCACCTATTTGCCATTATGGACAGCCTTATTTAAGGGTCATAAACAAATGAGTTTTTCAACAGCCTGCTAGAACTGAAACTTTGGGGGATTTTTCCCATACTAAGAAGTCTGAAAAAATTTTATTTGCGGCTATAGCACAAGCCTGCGACATAATCTCGGTTAAGAATCAAGGTGGAAGAGAGTTATTGCATGCAGGGAGCATACCATGGAAGGGTTAGAGGAAGATGAGAGAGAGAGAGAACTGTCCCTATTGCTCCAGCGGGGAGTTGGAGCGGATAAAGCGAAAAATGTGGATGCGCCTTATCCCAGGAAGCAAACATTATCAATGCAACAATTGCTATTACAGGTTTCTTAAAGTCCTAAGCTGGCAAAAGAGACTAAGTAAGCAATTCTAACTATGAGTATTCTTAGAGTACTACTGCGTTCCCTTGAGTCAAAAGGAAGTGGAATTGGAATAGCTAACAAGAAGGGTTCATAGAGTGTAAAAAACGCCATCGATAAACACCAGCTATTCGATATATAGAAATCTTTCAGGTAAGATTCCGATAGTAGTCTGGATATGCGTAGAAAATGATCACCTTCCCGCTAATTCCGGATTCCGGGGATACGTTCCGCCATCTCGATTACCTGGTAGTGGACGATATGGTCTCAGTTCGTCACATCTTTACCAAGATTCTCCGGAGACTGGGGGTGAAAGGCCGGATTGATACCGCCGGAGATGGTGTGGAAGCCTGGGGAATGATGCAGGATTATAACTACGATTTCATCATCTGCGATGTTCGCATGCCCCGGATGAACGGCCTGGAATTGAAGCGGCTCGTGAGGGCCAGCCCCCGCTTCCGGGAGCCGCCGTTTCTGATGGTTTCCGGCGAGGTCTCCGAGAAGACGATGGCCCTGGCGATGGAAACCAAATTTGACGGGTATTTGTATAAGCCCTTTCATAGCGCCGCGCTGGAACAATGGCTCTTAAAACTCGCGGGGGTAGCAGCTTGTGTGCTTTTTTCCGCATGCCAATGGTGAGACTGCAATCACCATGAAAGTTTATTGACCTTGTCCACCACAACCTGCCCTTTTTTAATCTCTCCAATCAGCTCTTCCCGGTATTTTGCCTCCTTGCCAGCGTCTTCCAGGGAAAACCACACTCCGGGCTTGCCGGTCTGAGGGTGGTTCAGCGGCTCGGTCTTTAAGATCGGGACTGGGGGAATCTCCGGTCGGGGGAGGCTAATTTTTATCCCCCGGCTGCACCCCGCGGTTAAAATAAGCAGACATACCAGCAGCGTCGCCTTCTTGCACCATTTCATCGATCTTCTCCTCTTTCTTTTCAGTTTCCGCTTGGATTGAAATTTGGGCCTGAGAAATTTCCGCCTGGGCCAGGAGGCCGTCCCGCTCCCGTCGAGCCGTGTCGGCCTGGCGCTCGTACCACCAGCCCCGGAACCAGAGGCCGCCCAGGAGGGCGAGGACTCCCCCCAGGGCGCCAAATTTTTAGAAAATTAGGGACAGAATCAAGTCCATCGTGGTCTCCTCCTTTGTTGTTGAGGGGGCCCGAACCTACTCAAGGCCCCCGCTTAATCTTGGTGATCTCGGTGGCGGCGAAGCCTCCGAAGCCAGCAGCCAGAATGGTCTGGGCCAGGGCGGTGAGATTGTCCCCCAGGTCCTTCTTCAGATAAAAGGCATAGTAGCCGTAGACCACCATGACCAGGATGGTGGCCACCACCGCCAGGACCGCACCGGTGCTCACCCGGTCCTGGTTCCCTGAAAGAAACTCCCCCCACCAAACGCCGACTCCCGCGTTCAGGTCGCTTACACTGCGCATGGTCCGGCGCATCCACCCCTGGCGCGCAGGTGGGTCTGAATCCGGCGCCTGCGGCTGCGCTTGGCTGGGGTCAGGGTTCATTTCCGGGAGAGGTGCGGAAGTGGCAAATGTGGGGGAAGTTTCTGTCGCTTCCCCTTGACCGTTTTCAACGGCCCTGGGCCTGAAACTGATGGGCAGTTTTTCTTTGTCCATGGCCTACTCCGGAAACTGTTCCAAGAGCCAGAGATAATGCCGGAAGACCTCGGTGGCATAATCGTGGCCGGTGGTGCGGGAATCGCAGATTTCCCAAAACCTGGGGTCCCAGATATCCAGGCCGGCCAGTTCGCCCTGGTAGGCAGACCAGACCTTGGACATGTTTCCCTCACCGCAGTTGTAAGCAGCGGTGGCGAACCAGAAGAGGGCGGGGCCAGCCAGATCGGTGTTAGTCCCCAGGTAGTTGAACTTGTCCTGCCAACACTGCGCGCCGCACGGAATGTTGATGGTGGGCTCCTTCCAGAACCAGACCGGCATCCCGGGCTGAAACAGTCCCCGAAAACTGCCGGTGTCCAGCTGCATGATTCCATGGCCCCGGCCGCCATCTCCCAGGATGTTCTGGATCCGCGTCTCCCGGTAGCCGATGGCCGCGAACAGATGGGGCTGGGCCTCCACGGCCTGGGCGGCCAGGTTAAAGATCGGCCAGTACAACCTGGCCCTTTCTAAGGCCCCGGATTTAGGGTCAAAGGGTAAGGGCTCCAGGCCCTCGGGAAACTCCATCTTTTCAGCAAGCAAGCCCATCAGGATTCCTCCTTCGTTTTGTGGTGATGGTTCTTGATAAACAAGGCCATGGCGCATTCACCCTTCCGGCAGGCCGACATGAAGTCCTCCACCCGTTCCACGAAGGCCATGCCCACCTTCTCCAGCGTCTCCACCACGGCCTTGAGGTCATCTTTGGTGACTAGCTGGGGGAGCACGTTGCCCCGCAGGTCTTCCTGCCGCTTTTCCAGCTTTTCCAGCCGGTTCCAGACGATGTTGCCCAGGGCCCCTGCAAACACACCGACTAGTGCGGCCATGGTCCCCACCAGGACAATCAGGGTACCAATATGGTTCTGCAACTCTCCAATCAATGAAGGCTCCGGCACTTCTCCCCTCCTTTCCACTCAGGTTTTCTTATTCCCAATATGAGACCGGGAAGGTTCTTTTCCCCCACTGCGTTTGATAGCGCAGCATCCTGTTGGGCACCGGGAAGACCCTGCGGGTGATGGTGGGCGGGTTAACACCGTAGGCGACCAGGATCCCAGCAGCGTCGGCTTGCACCCAGCCGACATCTGGGATCAGAGAATAGGCCACCAGGACTCCAAAAGTATCCGCCTGAACGCCTGGAGTCGCACCATAGGCTGTCATGACTCCCAGGGCATCCGCCTGAATGCAGGGAGAGGATTCATAGGCCGCCATGGCCCCCAAGGCATCTCCCTGAACAAACCCCTGCCACTGGAGATCCGCCGAGAACTCGATCCAGGGACAGTACTGGTTAGTGGCTGTCTCGTCTTCAGGCAGGTCGTCGGCGCTGTTATCGCCGATCTCGATCTTGCCATTGTTATAGCTACCGCTTGTAGCGAACGACCTGCTTCCCAGCTCAAAGACCAATCGATCCCCAAGTTGGCAGGTCACCTCGGTCATGGTGGAAAGCGGGGGAAAGCTGCGGTTGACGAACGAGGTGGCATACTCGGACACCAACGCGCCGGGGAAATGGGCCAGCAGGACTCCCCGCAGTGCAGCGCCGTCTCCCGATACCACCTTGATCACCACGGCCCGGCACATGTCGTCGGCGGAGCTATACTCCGACGTCCTGAACTGCCCTTTAACGGTTCCCGTAATGGTCTGCGCCAACAGGGGCGGACTGATGAACTGATAAGCCAGGCCGTCCTTCAGCGAGCCGGTGGTGTAAGACCAAGGGCCGTTATTTAAAAAACCGGAATTCTGCTTCTGGGGCCAACACCCCTTCCGCTGGGCCTGACCGGTCAAATCCCACTCAGCCTGGAAGGCCGGGGAGCAAAAAGCCGGTATATTGGAAGGGAAATAAATCCTTGTTGCCATACTATGGTCTCGACTTGACCCCGGCTACTAAGGCATTTACCGCGGCCACCGACCAGTTGCCGCCGGTGGGGTTCTGGTCCAGGATCTTTCTTACCAATCCCTGGGCCATGGGCAGGTCCTGGTCGGCCTGGACGTAGTTCGTCCCGCCGAGGTTGACCACCTGGGCCACCCGGGTAGGAGCCACCGTACTCCCCTTGAGCCCGTGGAAGTCCAGGGCCACAGCCTTAACAGACTGGGCTTCGGTCGGCAAATCCTCCAGCCCGAAAAGCTCCAGCCTGTCGACTTGATCGGTTTTGACGCAGTCGGTGCCGGAAGGCGGCACTTCATCCACCGCGGTATAATGGGCAGGGCCGGGGACCGCGGTCCATTCCTGGGTCCCGCCTTCGGCATTGGGCTTGAGCAAAGCAAGCTTCAGGCCCCCGGGCCAACTGTTGTTCACGGAACCGTTTAAATCGTTCAATACCACGTCATCGATGTAAGTATTATTGGCAGCCAGGTAAGCGCCGGAAACATAGAACTGGTCGAAAGCCGTCTCCGCGCCGGGCTTGGTGTCGCCGGTAAAAGTACATTCGAGATTGCCGTCAACCCTTAATTCAGCCACCCCATTGACATCCGCCAGCCGGTAATGCAGTTCAATCACGTACCAGGTATTGTTTAGTAACGGGGTGATGCCGGTGGCTAATAAAGTTCCTCCCCACCCGGACCTGATCTCCAGGAGATTGGAAGTATTCCTGGCCACGGAAATCAGGCTGGTGGTCCCGTTTCGCAAGGAAAAAGAAGTAAAATTAGGCGCACTTCCCGTACCCACCAGCCACGCAACTTGCAAATATGCTTCGCTAAGGGGGGTAAACGCCTTATAAAGATACGAGGCCGAGCCGCTCAGCTTTAAACCATAGTTGCCGGTCCTTTTGTAAGCAGTATCCGGGGTGCAACCGGAATACCCGGTAATCTCCTGGAGATTGTTCCACTCCCCGCTGATCATGAAAACCATGGACATAATCGTCTCTTCCTCAGGCCACCGCCGGGAACTTCCTCTTCCCCAATTGGCTCTGCCATCTCACCTTGGGATGGAGGACCGGGAAGACCCGCCTGGGCGGCAGGGCCACCGTATAAACCACCGAAAGACCGCCGGCCCCAACCTGCACATACCCGAAGTCCGGTTCCAGGCTGTAAACCACCACGGCCCCCAGGGCATCCACCTGGACCTGGTTTGGGGGTTCGTAAGCAACGGCCGCGCCCGAAGCGTCAACCTGTACCTGGCTTTGAGGCTCATAGGCAATCACTGCCCCCGCCGCATCGGTTTGCACAAAATCGGCCATGGGATCAGGCCCTCGACTTCAGGAGCAGTTGGGCTCCGTTGATGTCCGCCACGGAAAAGGCCCCGCCCCCGGGATGCTCATTCCATAAATGCCTGGCCAAACCCTGGGAGGTGCCCAGGGAAAGATCAGGAGAATAGTAATCAGCCCCTCCCAGTTTCAACCCGAGTTGAATTTGGGTCGGGCTGACGACGCTGCCCTTGAGCGCCCAGGCGTGCAGCAGCACGGCTTTCACGGACAAGGCTTCCGGGGGCAGGTCGCCCAGGCTCAACTCATCTACCTGGTCAGGTGTGGTGGACCGCAGATAATCCGTTCCGGAGGGAGGGGTTTCATCCACCGCGGAATAATGGCCCGGGCCCGGTGCGGGCGTCCATTGCAAGGTGGCCCCGTCAGCAGACGGAAGCAAGAGGGCCACTTTGCCGCCGTTGGGCCAGGAGTTATTCACTGCCCCGGTGGTATCATGGACAATCAGATCGTCAAAATAGGACTCGCTGCCATCGAGGCTGCCGTGCACCAGGTTGTCCACGTCGGCGTCCGTACTGGGCTTGGTGTCTCCGGAGAAAGCGGCGTCCTCCAGCATATCCACCCGCAGGGTGATGACGCCGCCGGAGTCGGCGACTTTGACGTAAACCTCCACCACGTACCAGGTGTTGGGATCAAGGACCCGGTTGCCGTCCGCCACTTTGGTAGCAAAGTTTCCGGTCCACAGCTCCAGCCGCCGATAAGTATGGTTGAACTTGATGCCGCCCAGAACGTTACTGCCTTTGCACCATTTCAAAATGGGCCGGATGGCGGTAGGGGTGCCGGGGTAAAAATAGGCAAATTGATAGTAGAACTCGGAAAGGTTTGCAGCCAGGGGAAGCCTGAACCAAGCGCCGAAGTCGGAGGCAGAGTTGTACATGCGCAAGGACCTAGCGCCGGTTCGCTTGAAGGAGGTGCCAAACTGAACGCTCGACCCGGAAACGACAATATTGTCTTCATAGGCGCCCCATTCAAACCCGATGGCGTGCAGTAGCATGACTGATTCTCCTTAAGCGAACTGCTCCGCCTTCACATCGAGGGAGTAGACACCCTGGTGCAAGGCATCGTGATTGATGATCCTGACCCTTAAGTTCCTTCCCGCCAGCTGATCGTAGATCCAGAAGGGCAGATAGTCCTCGAAGGGCGTGCCCGGGACGATGTTTTCCACCTTGTAGAGCAGTGTAGAAAAGCCGGCGTCCGCATAGAGGTGGACGTCGTAGACGTTGGTAGCCTGGCCCCCGGTCTCGGCAATCCTGAAGTAGTGCACTAGGCCCCGGTTGCAGAAGGCGTCGATGGTCAAATTGAGAGTGGCTCCGGCCGCCACCTGGATGTTCGAGCGGCTGATGGTCTTCTCCTGGGTGCCGACGCCTATCACCTCTTCGAAGAAACCCAGGAGGTAGACCGCGAGGCTGGCGGTGTTGATACCGGAGGCAAACAGGAAGAACTCGACGGTCTTCGCCTCCCCCATGGGGACGATGAGGTCCGCGGCCTTCTGCTCCGCATCCGATTCATCGGACCAGACGGTGAAGGCGGTGGCCGGGCTGGCCGCGCCCCCACCCTTTTTGAACATGACCTTAGTGCCGATCCCGGGCGCGGTGTCTTTAAAGAAGACTCGCAGGACCACGGCGGTCACCCCAAACTGCGGGTCCCCCAGGAAGCTCGATAGGTCGATGGCCTCATAATCCAGGCCCGGGGTGGAGCCCCGCTCTACCTCGGAGTAGACCAGGGGGGGATCATCCTGGGGCACGTAGCGGGTAAACTGTTGGGCGGCCAAGGAGAGGTCCACTTCGCCCAGGGCCCACCAGGAGTCACCGCCATCGTTGGAATATTCCCAGCGCTTCGTGTCCCGGTTGTATTTCAGGTAGCCGGGGGGATCGGTTCCGTTATTGACCTTGAGGCCGGCCCGTCCGGTGGGAGTGCCGGAGGCGTCCCGGTCGATCTCGAACTCGTCCGCGGTGGTGCCTACGTCCGTATTCTGGGTGTGGCCACTGCCTCCTCCGCCCCCGGTCCCGGCCACCGCCCAGGTGCGCACGTCAGTGATTACGGTGACGGCCCCGTTAGCCGTGGCCACCTGGAAAAGGGGAATCTTGCCGGAGGTGAAGCCGGTGGTGGTCCGGGCCACGGTGCCGGTGGCCGGGTCGACCTCCAGGTAGTTGGTGGCGTTGTCGGCCAGGGTTACGTGGCCATCCGGGGTGACGGTGACCACCGAGTCGTTTCGGACTTTGCCGCCCCGAAAGTAGAAGTTGAGGCCGTCCGCATGATCGTAAGAGAAGAACCCGGACATCGCCCCCAGGAGTTGCTCGATCTCTTCCAGGCGGTCGGCCAGCTTGGTGAAAGTCTTGTTCCGGGCGGCGCTATCCAGGCAGTCGGCATAATCGTCGCCGTCAAATAAAATGGAAATTCCCTGGTAGAGGGCCTTGCTCGACACCATATGGCTGCCGCTGTCCCAGTGGAACTGCCGGATGGTGTCTTCCTTGACCACGTCGCTTAAGGCCGGAGTGCCGGAGCCGTCCAGATAGACGTACCAGGTACCGGTGGCTCTTCCGGCCAGGGACAGGGTGGTGGCAGTGGCCTTGTGCAGGAAGTTGGCGCCGGACCAGTAGGCCCCGGCGTTGACCCCCAGGTTATAGCTGGGCCCGGATAAGGCGCCTTCGGCGAAATCGTAAGAGCCGATGCCGATAGTGCCCTTGCGGTCGAAGATCTCCTGTAGGCCCACGGGCACCGAGAGGTCGCCCCCCGCCTGGCCGGTGAGCATGGCGAGGATGTAGTTCAGCTTGTCTTCGATGGTGGCGTAATTGGCGTTGTGCTTGGCCATGTAATCGGTCATGCCGGCCACGAAGTTCTTGAACAGGGTGACGAAACTGGTGGTCATCAGTGCTGCTCCACGATCTCGACGAAGCTGCCGTCAGCTCTGAATTTTCCCTGCACGCCGTAAGGCAGGGTCCCGTACCCCGGGGGAGGCACCAGGGTTCCCAACTCCCCGTAGGTCAGGGGCCGGATCACGAACCCCCGCAGGCTTTTGCCCATGATCGTATAGGTGTCATCCGTGAAGGACATGTAGATATAGTGCACCGTGGAATTAAGGGACTTGGCCAGGCCGGTGATCACCCACTTGCCGTTGTTCAGCCGGGAAAGCGTCACCGCCCGCCCCTGCTCGGCATAGATCAGTTCTCGGTTGTTGGCGGCCACCGGCACGCAGCGGATCACCTGTTCATCCCCCAGGTCCACGTCGCAGGCCCAGACCCAGTGCCCTTCGTAGTCGAAATACTGATAGAAGGGACTGGCGATATTCCCCACCTGTTGGCCCCGGGCGTCTTGAATAGCCCAGTCGATGATCTTCCTAATGCTCATGCCGTGAACACCTTCCCCCCATCCAAGACCAGGGTGGAGACCTCGCCCCGCTTGATGGTCTTGGACATGCCGGTGATGACCACCTTGCGGCCGTCAGGCAGCCCGATAATGTCGCCGATTTCCAGGCGAGGGTCGTCAGCCACCGCAATCTTCCGGGGCGCCCCCAGGCACTTCTGCCAGATGAGCTCGGTCATGGCGATGATGTCCGACTGGTCATGGGTGCCGATGAAATCGTTCTTGATGTCCAGGTTATTCTCCAACCAGTAGTCCAGGCCGTCTTCAATGGCGATGGATTTTTTCTCTAAATAGGCGTAGTCATAGGGCGTTCCCCAGACCTCGTACTGGGCGCTCCCCAGGGACATCATGATCAACAAAATGCCGATGAGGGCCTGGGCCTGGAGGACCCGTCCCACCGAGATGGTCCATTGCCCCATGGTGGTGGGATTTACCGTGATTACCCCTTCCACCGGGCCACCCATGGGCGGGGCAACCAAGGTGCTTCCCATCCCCGGAACCGTAACTACCGTTTGGGATGTCCGGTCCGGCGCCTTGGCGGCCAACAGGTATTCGGCCAGCATGACAGTGGCCAGAATGGGGACCCAGACGCTGATGTCCACGTCGATCTGCCCGTGAAACTCGTCAACCGCGGTGTAGCGTTCGCTCCCCACCGGCAGCAGCCCGGAGTTTACCGACTTGATCACCTTCATGGAGGTGCCGTCGGCCCGCTGCTTGTGATCCTCGGACCACCAGGTCTCTAACCGCTCGTGCATGGAGAAAAACCCGGTGGTCACCTGGGCCTGGCCCAGCTTCTGGTAAGGGCCATCCACCCGCTCCAGCTGCGAGTCGAGAAAGGTCACGGTCACCTTGTTGATGGCGTCCTGGCTTCTCTCCGGAACGTTCAGCTCCACGATGCGGTCGCCATTCTCGTACAGCCGCGCCGGTGGCCGGTGCAGGCTCTTGTTGATATAGGAGAGCTTGCCTTCGCCGTCGAAATAGGGCTGGTAGCAGACCACCTCCAGGAGCGATGAAATCCCGTCCCAGGGGGTCACCTGGGAAAGCTGGTTCACCTTGTGCTTGAACTGGCGGCCCAGGGTGAAGGGAATCCGCATCTCGTTCTTGGTCAGCCCCAGGAAGGTTTTGCACATGTCGTAAAGGGCGATCCCCAGGTCAGTGCCCACGGTGTACTCTTTGCTCGTCACCTTCCGCCGCTTGAAGGCCTGGGTCTCGCCCCGACCGAAGACGGTCACCCGGGAGGTCATCTTTGCCGCGTTCCGGGACTTGCTCCAACCGATCTGCCCGTGAACCTGGCCGGTGAAGGTAACGGTCCAGTCGGCCTCCGGAACGGTTTCATCGCCCTCCAGCAGACGAACAATGGACGCGTCCATGAGATACTTCCGGTACTCCCCGAAGTCCGGATGAAAGAGCCCCCTGGGGTCCACCAGGGTGAAGACAAACTGCCGGTCCGACCAGGAGAGGTCCGAGGCATATGGGGTCAAATCCACCGGGGCCGGGTCACTCAAAATCCCCACGGCGCTCACCACCGCCGAGATGGTCGCGGCCGTGGGGTCCCAGGCGTAAATCTTATAAGCGGGACGCCGGAGGCCGCCGTCGATCACCTGCTGCATGGCCGTAGAGATATTTCTCATGCCACCGTCCCCACGATCCGGAATTGCAGGACCACCTCCAGGGAAATCAAGCCGGCCTTGAGGGCCAGGAGATCGAAGGTGAGAATGTCCTGGCCGCCGACGCTGATGCCCTCGATCTGGACCTTGTAGCCCTGGCTGGTGCGGTCCTTGGGCCACCAGGTGATGTAGTCGCCATCCGGCGGGTTCGTGAAATATTCATAAAGGCGGCGCAGCATGTAAGCCGTCATCCTGGAGGCGGTGTCCGAGCCCTTCCAGTATTCCTTCACCGGTTTGTCCGGGAGATAGCCGGTCCACTGCACGACCTGGGCCCAGGACAGCGTGGGCTCCACCTTCACCTGGGGCCGGTCGGTCATGGGCGCGGAATCGAAGTTCTCCCAGCGGTCCGGGTTTTCTTCATAAATGAGGGGAGGCAGAAGGTCCCCGGGATAACGTAATTCCCGCAGGGCTCCGGTCCCCTCGTTTTCGGGGAAGAGATAGAGGTCCACCGACTCCTCGAAGCTCTCCGGGGCCGCCAGGATGTTGAAGGTGATCTCCGAGGTCAGGGTGGTCACAGGGTTTCCTCCACTTCTGTTTCCAGAGACAAAGTTTCTTCACATGCCTCATTGGGAGCCTGGTATTGAAAGCAGACCCGGCCGCTCATCTCGGTGCCGGAGAAGGGGGTCACCAGGCGGCCATCCACCGGCTCTTGTAGCTCTCCATTGACCGTGTAAGGCGTTACCCCTTCCCCCGCTTCCCCGATCAAGTGGGCCACCAGAACCACGCGTTTTCCCGCCTTTAAGGACGTTACCGGCACCGGCTGGGTGAGCTGGGCCGGGTTGACCATGGGGTAGTAAAACTCCAACTGGTGCCGGCAGGCCCCGTCATCCCCGTCCGGCCGGGACCGGAAGACCACGATCTGCTTTCGTTTCGTGTCGAGCGCAATGGCGAAGTCGGTGGCCGGGAGTCCGGGATTTTGCACCTTGGAGATCATCTCCCACCGGGGAATCTTGTAGTCCGCCTTGCAGATCACCCCGTCCCTGGTGATGATCCAGCAGTAGTTCCGGGATTCATAGGCCAGGTAACCCAGCGTGTTCGGCAGCCTGAGCTGTCCGAAGCGTTCCGGCGCAGTGCCGATATTCTTCCAGCAGTCCAGGGTCCAGGAGGAGACGCCTGCCAGGTAATTGTCGATGCGGTTGACCACCGCAGCCCCGAAAATGGACTTCGGGTTCCACCGGTAAGGGTCCACCGTCCAGCCGCCGGGCACCGGATTGAGGGTGAACGGGTCCACCTCGTTGATGGGAGTGCCCGTGTTCATGCAGGCATAGAGCTTGTTGAAGCTTCCCATGGTGGATTTCCCCGTCCAGGCCGAGCCCCAGATGCCCACAAAGACCTTCCGGGCCAGAACGTCGGCCCGGTTGACCCAGTCCCCGGTTCCGGCGCTGAAGTCCAGGCGCTGCACGTCCCAGCCAGGCCAGTAAGTGGTGACATAAATGATGATCGCCCGTAAGAGATCGGCCCCGGGATCGTAGTAAAAGTGGCTGAGCCTGCCTTCTCCCTGCTGAAAATGCTTCGGGCAGGTGACCAGCTTAGGGTTATAGAACCAGACCTGCGGCGGCGGGCCAGGCGGTGGGTAGCACTTGTCGTTGTCGATATACTCCATGCACGGGGCCACGGTCCTGAGACACCACAGGCTCATGCCAGCGCCACCCAGGTCCTGATTTTGGTCTGGCCCACGGCGTTATCATCGGGGCCGAAGTAGAGGTTCCAGGCCCAGCCGTCCTTGTCCGTTTGGCTCACGTACTTATCGAGATACCCCAGGGGCGCACCGCCCCCGCCCTCCAGTTCCCAATGAATCCACCATCCCGGGCAGGGTTCCCCCTCCTGGCCGGTGAGGCGCACCTTGACGGTGTTGCCCTTCAGGCCGTAGACCGCGGCCGGCTCGAAGACCGGGTTCGACAGGGTAAAGGGCCATGCTTCCCGGCAATAGACCCTGGTCTTGTTATCCATGCCGATGGCGGCCAGAACGTGAAAGGTGCTGTCGTAAGCAGCGACGCGGTGGGGATCGATTCTTCCGGCCTCCACCACGTTCAGGCCAAAGAGGTAATCCATGATCTTGACCTTGCCGCTACCGCTACAGATTCCGGCCACCTGGCCATGCTGCACCCAGGCTATGGTCTTGAAATATTCCCCGGCATTGTGGGTAATATTTCCCAGCACGGCGCCGCTCCCCAGATCGTAGACCCTCACCGAGTTGGCGTTGGGCTGATGCAAATAACGCTGGTTCCGGTCATCGATGAAGGCCCCTAACAGGCTGGATGGTGCATGTGAATAGTCGATGGCCCAATTCGGATTCAGGATCTCGTTGGGGTTCGGCAGCTGGTCGATCTCGTAAGCCCCATAGATGCGGCCGTTGCCGCTGTAAAAAGCGGCATAACCGCCTACCCGGGGAAGAGGGGTGTAGCCCCCGGAGGGCACACCATAAGGGACTTTCGTTCCATCCCGGAAGACCCGGGCCCACTCCCACATATTGGCGCAAAAAAAGGCATCCCACGGAGTCACGAAGATCATCTGGGTCCAGGGAGCCCCGGAATCTTTGGGCAGCGCCAGCTTCGTGCTCTCGAAGGTCTTCTCGTACACGGTTTACCCTTCAGGCCAGCGGAAATTGGTGATGTTGTCCCAGGAATAGCGCCGGATGCTGACCTTGTCGTCCTGGTTCCCGCCCAGGCAGTAAACGCCGTTATCATCCTCATCCAGATAGAGGCAGACGTGATTGCCGCCGGGACGAGTCATGATGACCACGCACCCCAGGCATTGCTCGCCTTCTCCCAGCTCCTTCCCCCACCGCCGCCAGTCCGCGGCCGCGGCGCTTCGAGGGCTGCGGATTCCCGCCCGCTCCATCCAGGCGCACATGGTGGACGAGCACCAGGGAGTGGCGTCAGCTTTGGCCTTGAGGCTGGTATATTGATGGTAGGCCACAACGTCCGGATTGTTTCCGGCACCGGGCACCTCTTCCACCCCAACCCCCAGGTCTTGTAGGGCTTCCAACAGCCACGGCGGATAGCTCTGCATAGTGGTTTTCTCCTCTCTTACTCTACGGTCTTGACCGTCACCCGGTCCCACAAGCCCGAGGGCTGCCCGACCTTGCACTCCCCCACCTTGTAGTGCATCCCCACCCTGATCTTCGGGGTATGATCAGGCCCCAGGTAAATGTTGGTGGCGCGCTTCGAAGCATCTGTCTTCTTCCGCTGCCACCGAAGCGTCCCCACCGGAGGCCATGGCCCCATCCCCGGACGGGGATCAATAGCTTCCAAGAACCAGTAAACCGCCTGGCCCACCGCGGTGCCGATGTAGGTCAGGACGCCGCCGCCCTTGACCATGGCGATGAACGGGGCTTTTAGCCTATCCCCCATGGGTCATCTCCCGCAGTTCGGCTTCAGCTTCCGCTTTCAGCCCTTCCAGGTAAGCGATCTGGAACTTGGTGCGCCAGACCCGCTCCTGCAGAAAGTCTTTGCGGAGTTGGGCAACAATATTTTTGAGCCGCTGGTTTCTCAGGCGCAGGTCACCGGTTTCTTCCAGGAGGTCTTCAAGCAGTCGGTCAAGCTGTTCGTCCATACCGATTCCTTAGCTCAGCAGCCCGAGGCCCTGCTGCCTGGATTCCAACTGGTCCATACGGGTCTGGAGGTTGGCGATCACCGACATTACGGTCTTGAATTCGTCCGCGGTGGCGAAACCCCAGCCGGTGTTCTGAATGGGGGCCACGATGTCATAGTCGGGGACTCCCGGGTCGACAAAGGTCAAAGTGGTCAGCTGCCCGGTGAGGGCCGCAGGCTTGACCACAGGCGTCGCCCCGAAAAAGCCCATCTTGTTGCCCAAGACTTTGAGCATCAGGGCCAGGGCGTTATCAGTCACACCCGGGACTCCCGCAGGGCAGCCGTAGACTTCGACACCGCTCTCCCCTGCGCCGGTGGAGACGCCTGGTTGTAACTTCAAGGTGCCCCCGGCCCTGTTGGTAGACCCTTCCGTGGCGCCCCCGGCCGAGAGCGTAAGGCTCCGGCCGGAGGCGTCCCCGGTGGTGCGCCGCCCCTGCTGGATAGCCCGGTCCGCCGTTTCTCCCTCGAAGCCCAGGTCGCCGGTCAGGATGTCGCCGGTTCTCGCCACCTTGCCGGCTATAGCCGCGTCATGGGCGGTATCGGCCACGGCCCGGGCATCGGTTTCGGCAGCAATGGCCGCAGTCCTGGCGTTGGCTTCGGTGGCAATGGCTGCATCCCGGGCGCTCGCCTCCGCCGCGATTCCAGCGTCCACGTAAGCCTTCCGGGACAACTGATTGCCGGTGGCAGGATCGGCCTCAACTTCGGGGATGGTAGAAAAGGTCTTTTTGCCGGCAATCGTCTGGTCTCCGGCCTTGGCCACCAGGCCTGCCGCATCCGGCGCCATGGGAGCCCAGGCATCCTCGGTCCGGGAAAAGACATCGCCAGCGCTGCCGCCGTTGAAGGCCGCGGCGGTGTGTTTATGCCCCGGGTTCTCCTGGGCCGGGTTGGTCAGCTTGTAAGTAAGGGACGCCGGGTCGGTGGAGCCCACTTTCCCGACGTAGTCCTCCATGGCGTTGAACCACCAGGCATCGAGTTCGGTGACCCCATCCACCAAGTTGGTTTTCTCATGCGGCCAGGGCATGGTTTACCTCGCCTTCAAGTCCGCACAGGGCCCGTATTTTTTCACCAGTTCCTCTATCTCTTCCGAGGTATTAACCCGCACCACCTCGACCACATGGCCGGTGAGGTCATCGGTCACTTCTGCCCGCCCGTCCTGCACCCGCACCCCATATTCCCAGGTATTTAGTTCATGCAGCTTCTCCAGGAGCCCGTCGATCACTTCTCTGGGGTGACGCATCAAAGCCTGAAAGCTTGCAGGGACCACGGCTGCCGGAATAACAGTCGGCTTCGCAATCCTGGGGTCGGCCAGACGGTCCGCGGTCTTGGTCAGCCAGCAATCCAGCTTCTCGGGTCCTCCAAACAAGGCGGCAATCAGATGGTCCTGCTCCATCAGCCCGTTGCCCCCAGCATTAAATAATCCCGGAAATACCGCTCGATGGCGGCGTTGATCTGTTCTTCGATCCCCTTCACGGTCACGCTGATATCAAGCGAGCCGCCCCCGGCCCTGCCGCCCCGGGTATTGGCCTCGATTTGGCGCAGCACGGAAAGATGCGGCGACATCACTTCCGCCAACGAGTCGCTGATCTGAGCGGTGGGGATGGAGGTCTCCCCGGCAATGATCCCTCGCACCGCCTCATGCCCCGTGACCGAGCTTTGCACCCCGGAAGGGGACCAGGAAGAGGAGCCGCCGCTGGTGAGAAACATGCCGATGAGGCCGATGGCCCCCATGATAGCGCTGGCCGCGGCGGACCCCGCGGTGGAAAATAGCTCCTTAAGATCGTTGACCAAAAGCTGCTCCAATTGCTTCATGCCCTGCTTCAGGGTCTCGTTGAAGATGGACTTGAAAAAGCCGTTCAAGCTCTTGAGGAGGTCCTGGCCGCCATTGGTGATGGCGTCCACCAATGAACTCAGCCCCTGAGCAATGCTCGAGGCCATGCCGCTGATCTGCTCGCCGGAGCGGGCATAGTCGATCTTGGTCTGAAAATACAGGTCCTGGGTCCTGGCAAATTCCGGGGTGTAAGCCCCGGCCTTGATGGCTTCCTCCTTGGCTCGCTGCCAGTCCAGGTAAAGCTTCTGAATCTTGGCTTCCTGCTCGGCCACCGGGCCCCAGGTGCCGGCAATTTCTACCCGCATGTCTTCAGCTTTTTGCTTATATTGCTGCTGCACCTCCACCTGGCGCTTCAGTTCGTTGGTGACCTTGACCTCGCCTTCCAACTTCACCCGGGCGGCCTCGGCCGCCAACTGGGCCAGGACCATGCGGTTTTGCGCTTCCAGCTGCTGGCTGCGGTAGCCCCGGGCCTCGGGACTTAAGTCTTGCCGTTCGAGATCCGCCAGGGCATCCTTATACGCCTGCGCCTGGGCCTGTTTTTTCTTCTCGATCAAGGCCAGAGCTGCGGCGGTTTCCTGGCCCTCCAGCTCCTGGAGCCTGGCGTAATAGGTCTGGCCGTCAATGAGCCCCTCAGCCAGCTGCTTTTCCAGCTCGGCCCTTTTCTTCTCATTGGTGGCCTTGAGCAGGTCCAGGGAGTTCTGGGCGTCCTGGAGTTCGGCCTGGCGCTTCTGCTCCAGCATCTTCAGGTAGTCGCCGAAGATGTCTTCTTCGGCCCCGCTCTTCCCGCCTTTGTCCTTGGGCTTGCCGATGTATTGCTCTTTCTCCGCCTTTTCCTTGGCCTCCTTGGCTTCCCGGGCCGCTCTTTCCTCCGGCGTCTCGTACTCGGGGAATACCGGGGGCATCCGGGAAGGAGCAGTAAATTTCCTGTACCGGCCTTCGATGGCCCATTTCTGGTCTTCTTTGAGGAGTTCCTGGTACTTCTCTACCGTCAGGCCCCGGCGGCGGGCCTCATCCGCCAGGTTCAGGTTGGCCGTGTCCATCTCCCCGGACAAGCGGTCCCGGTCCCTGGCCCGGCTCTCCTGGATATTTCGGGCCAGGCCCTTGTCCGCCCGCCAATCCGGAGCCTGTTTCCTAAGTTCCTGAATCTTTTTCCAGGCTTCGTAAAAGCCGAGCAAGGTAATGGTGATGGATAGACGCCAGGGACCGCCCACCAGGGTCTTCAGTCTCCCCAAAAGAGCGGCAATAATCCCCACCTCCGCCGCGGTTTTCTTGAGCGACCCCCCAAGTTCCATGAACCAGCCGGCCGCCTTGGAAGCGATATAAAGTTCCGCCAGCCTTTTCAGGAGTTCCTTGTTTTCCGCAATGAAAGCCCCGATATCCCGGATGCCCGTAGCCAGCCATTTCACCCATTCGGCTCCGGTTCTCCCCCACTCCGCCAACCGGTCCTTGTTGGCCTTGGCCCAGGTTTCCAGATCCTTGTAGCCTTTAGTCATTTCCTGGACCCAGGCCAGGAAGGCCGGCTGAAAGATGGGCCACAGGGCGTTCTTGGCTTCCTCGGCGTACCGGGCCAGGCTGGCCAGCTTCTTGCCCACGGTTTCATCGGCCGCGGCCGCAGCCCCCGCAAACCTGGTGGTCTTTTCCAGGACCTCGTTTAAGAGCAGGTTGGCCTTGGTCACCGCGCCGATCTGCTCCTTATCCACCCCCATGGTGTCGGCCCATTTTTTCATCAGGTCATCGATGTTGCCGACGTTGATCAGGAGTCTTTTCAGCATCTCCTGCTCGCCGCTGATCACCCCCTGGATAATGCGGCTGAAGGCCTCAGAAGTATTGACGTTGGCGACTACCGCGATATCACGGGCTCGGGTAGCCAGCTCGGCCAGCTTCGATAAATCGAGACCCGCGGACATAAACTTGGTGGCTCCCAGCATGGCCTCCTGGGTAGTGATTCCGGCTTTCTTAAGCTTGTCCACATAGAAATCCAGCGTCTGGGCCGACACCCCGGCGTTTTTCCCCACCTGGTACATGGCCACCGACAAAGATTCCGTCCGGGCCCCGATCATGGCTGCTTCCCGGGAGAATTCCTTCAGCCGTCCCAGGATCTCGTAAAGCCCTACCGCCACGCCGGCAAAGGTCAGAGCGCGCTTCACCTGGGCCCCCACCTCTTGGGCCATACCCTGGAAGGACTTGAGGTCGTTGCGGCCGTCTTGCAGACCTTTTTTCAAGTCTGCCACGTCCGCCTGCAGCTTGGCGACCAGGATTCCCAGTTCTTCGCTCATTAAGCTTGGTCTCTTTTACTTACCGGCAAATTCTGAAACCAGTGGAGGGCCCGGGAACTCATCAGGCGTTTTCCGGGCCGGGAAGATTTTTGCTCAGCTTCTTCCATACCCATGAGCCAGGTCTCCATAACTCGGGCCTTGCCCCCGGCCAGGGCCAGGTCCAGGGCGTTGCACACGGCCACGGAGAACCCTAGTGTGGCTTCCACCAGGGTCCGCCTCTTGTTCTCCCGGGCCGCCCGGCTGAGGTTTTTCAGCAGCTCCACCGGGTAGCCGTCCAAAAGGTCGTTTAAGGAATGGCCCCGGCTGATCAACTCCTCCAGGGCCAGGGTTAAGCTTAAGGGATGGCGGTCCCGGCGCCGGGAATCTTCCCCGCCACCAGGCTTGACAAGTTTTTTAGGGGACCGGTGTTTTGCAGCAAGATTTTTAAGCCCACCACCGCGGCTAGGCCCCAATCCATCTCTTCCGCTTCTTTGAGATCAAGCCTTAAGGTGGCGGCGATCAACTGGGGCAGCTCCGGCAGCACCGCTTCCATGGCCTCCAGACCCCGCTCCGTAAAAAAGGTGTCCAGGTTTTCTACGGTGAGGCCCTGCTCCATGAGTTTGGCGACGATGATCTTGAGGGCCGGGTAGACCGCCTGGAACTGCTTCAGGGTCCAGGGCTTGATGGTGTAATCACCGATCTTGTCTTCGGCAAAGAGAGCGGCCACCTCGTTTTCCTCAACGATGGGCATCTTGGTTTCCTGATCGTTTCCGTCCACATGGCCTCCTTAAAGATTAAACTTCATTCAGCATCACCACCCGGCCGTAAGGGTAATCCGGGGTGGCGGTATAGTTGTCCAGGACCTCCAGGGTCATGGGGACCTCCAGGGTCTTCTTGTCATCCAGGGTCAGGGCCCCGTTGGGTTTGAGCTGGCACTTAGGAATCTCGATATCGAAGCGCAGCCCCCGGCCTTCTGCGGGATGGCACTCCAGCCGGGCCGCGCCCTCGACGAAGTTCCCGGCTGCAATGGGAAACCTGAGGGCGCTCCAGGTGGTATAAGTGAAGCTCACCATCACTTCTTCCCCGTCGGCGATCTTCCCGGCAGCCAGGCGACCGACACGTCCCACCAGCCGGCCGTCTTCCCCGGCCCTGCCGGGGTCCAGGATGTAGTCGGCGTTTTGAACCAGGTTTTGCCGGAAGCAGTTCACCGTAGCCACGGTGGTGACCCCGGTGGCCTTGACCCGGATGAAATACCCGGTGAAGCTGTTCACCGTGGTCCTGGCCCAGTCCGCCGGCGGCGTAAAAGTGATGGGACCGTCGGCATCCAGGTTGGCGCCAGCTCCGGAGACCGTCAGGGCCTGCCAGGCGCTGCCGTTCCAGTATTCCCAGACGAGGCCGGTATAGGCCCCGTTCACCGCCAGGTCGGAATAGACTTCCTTAAAAGGAGTGTTCTTCCCCAGGTAGAGCACATCATTGGCGTCCTGGAGGGCATCGAAAGGCGTGCCGCCCTCGGTGTCGGCTTCCACCGAATTATCCACAAATGCGGCGCCATCGAAGCGAAAACACTTATCCAGGAACTGGCGCACGGTCACCGCCGAGAGACCGTATTTGCCCAGGGAAGAAAGGATCAGGCCATCCAGCGTCACCTTTTGGTCAGTAATCAACGCGGTCCCGGCTCCTACCAGCTCTGTGGGCCCGCCTTTGAAATAGGCCGCCAGGTTCTCCGCCACCGGCTCGTCCAGCTTGAACTTCATGGTCAGTTCTTCCTCAATGGGGAAGACCTTATCCACCCGGCGCTTCCCCGAGCGGTTGGTGTAGTGCTTCAACTCCTCGGTCTTGGGGTCGAGATCCAAATCCACGATATTCCCCAGGTCCCGCTCCCCGGTGCCGGCATCGAAAAAGAGCTTGATGCCCCCGGGGATGGTGAGGTTTTCGGTGCTGGGAGGCAGCATATTTTGTCATCCTCCTTAGTAACTGGTGCTGAAGGCATCCCCGGAGGAATGCGCGTAGGTTACCTGGTAAATCAGGACCAACTCTCCGAAGAGCTCGTTGGCGAGGGCCTTTCGGGTGGTCAGTTCCTGGATGTTCACGGCCTTACCTGCCAGGGGTGCGGGGCGGGCCATGACCCCGTGGACCCTCCCGGCAATGGTGTCCGCCAAGTCCGAGAAGGCGGTAAAACCGTGGTCACTTCCCGGGGTGAGCCTGATAAATACGGCCAGGGTCAGCCGCAGCACCCCCAGCATCAGCCGGTTCCGGGGTTTTCTCTCCTCTTCGTCCCAGAAAAACAGGGCCGGGGTCTTCACCTTATCCAGGTCCACGTTTAAGGGCGGGCGGCGGTGCACTGAGCCCAACTCCGGGATCTCCCGGAGCATGGTTTCCAGGATTTTCAAAACCTGGGTCTTGACGGTGTCCGCCATTAACCAGCCTTCAAAGCTTCTTTCTTCAGGGCCGCCAGGAACTTCGGCTTGGACCAGAGGATCAGGTCGATGTGCGGGTCAATGCGCCTTTTCACCACCACCGACTTCTTCAGGATGAAAAGAGGGATGATCTCTTCCTTCTTCACCGCCTGGCCAGCGGCGGCCCGCTGGCGCACCCCTTCGGTGGTCCCTTTTTGCCCGCCGTGGTAGCCAAAGATCACTCCTTTATTGATGAAGGTCAGGCCCCAAATGGGGTCCAGCGGCCCACCCTTGGCCACCCCTGCCGGGGTCTTGGCGAAGTCCGTGGGAATGGCCAGGAACTGCTTGTTCTTGGGGGTAATCGTCACAGACGTGCCCCGGGGTCCGAAGTGCACCCCGGCATACTTCACCCCGGCATGTACAGCCGCGGTGATCAAATTCGGCGTGGCCGCGTCCGCATGGGCCGGGGTGGGAATGATCTCCCGGCTCAAGGTCCCGGAGCGCTTGCCCAGGGCAGTATCCGTGGTGCCTCCAGTGAGGTGCTGGGTCTGAAGTTTCCGTACCACCTGCGCCAAAGTCTTATTCAGCACTCCCGCCACCTGTTTCACCAGGTTCTTCTCCAGGGCTGTGAGAGAGGCAATGGGGTCCTTGGCCATCAGCCGGGCCTCCTGCGGTAGCGGAGCAGGGTGTTTCTCACCCCCGATAAAAACTCCCCCACGTCCATCTTCTGGATGGAGCCGTCCGGAAAGGCAACGGCCTGGAGCCCCGGGTCGTTCCTGCGGCGATATTCGTAGGCCACCTGGGTGCACACAGCCTGCTGCAGGTCCTCGGGAATGGGGGTGTACCCTTCGGGCGGTTCGGCTCCTTCTACCGGCAGCGGATCGAAGCCCCCGGTATAGGTCACCCGGACGGCCCCTTCCCCGTAAGGCCAGTCCCCACCCCGGTAAAGGACCATGCCCGTGGCCCCATCGAAGGCATAGATGCTGGTGCTCAAAGGCGAGGAGGCCGCCCAGTCCCAGGTGTCGGAACAGATGATGGAGGCGATTTCCGCCACCGGCAGGGCCCGGAGATAGAGGTATTTCCCGCCGCCGTCGTGAAACTCCACCCGTTCCTTCTTTTCGAACTCCCGGTTGCACAAGGCGTCAGCCCGTTTGGAGACCGCAGTGATCAGCCGGGAAAGCAGCTCATCCGCTTCCGGCCCCAAGGGGGTATCGCCCTGGAGCAGAGCCTTGACGTGGGCCAGGGTTGCCAGGTCCATAAAGCTCTCTTCTTAGAAGTTGAAGGCCAAGGGGTTCACCGGGACCACGGGCTTTTCCCTGGGCTGCATCAGCACCACCTCAGCGCTGTGAGCAGCCTTAAGGCCGTTGCCGGTAACCGTGGTCACCACCCGGAGGTATTTCTTCCGGCCCTTAAGATTGAGGCGGCCCTCATAGATACCCCCGGTCAACCCTCCTCCACCGCCGTCCAGTTGGGTAAAGACCGCCCCAGTAATGTCGGTAAAATCCCCGTCCGTTTCTGTGGAGGATTCCTGGACCTTAGCGTCCAGCTGGCAGCCCGCGTCGATCACCCCATGGTGGAGAGTTACCCGGGCCTCTTCAAAGGGAAGGCGGTCAATGGCAGGTCCCTTGGTGACGGTGGGGGTGGCGCCCCCGGCATACTCCTTGGGGAGAATTCCAGTTACCGCTCTGGTGTCATGGCTTCCTTTGCTCATGGGCTTGCTCCTTTAAGAGTTTTCTCAGGACCATGACCCACTCACTTGGTCTGGGGTCCATCTTTCTTCATAGCCCGGTCCTTCGGGGCCTCGGGCACCTCCTTGGTCTCAGGAGTAGGGGCCGGCTCGGGCCCCTTAGTCTTATCCGGCTTCGGCTTGCCGTTCACCGGCTCGATCTTCCAGCCCTGCTCCTGAAGGACCTTGGGCGTGGGTTCGAACACCTCCCCTCCCTTCACGACGTTGCCCTTCCCCAGGTGCACCACGTATTCGTCTCTAACCCGGTATTGCATGGTCAACTCCTTCTATGTTGAACGGGAGCCGGGACCGCCGGCTCCCCGGCAGTTAGGCGATTTTGGCGTCGCTGCACAGGCAGAAACTCTCGGTGTGCCTGAGGCCGATATCCACGTCGGCAATGATCCGGATCCAGGTCTGGTTGGCCGCGAACGCGGTGCCCGCCTGATCCGAGGCCAGGATTTGGAAACCCGCCCACTGGCCGATCAGGAGCTCCGCCCAGTTGGCGAAGAAGAGCTCGGTGCAGTTGGTAGAGGTCCCCTTCACCAGGTTTACGGGAATTTGGGTGGTCATGCCGAAGCGGTACCCCAGGTAGGCTTCCAGCTGGGCGTCGCTGAAGGGCGCCAGGATGTATTCGCCGGAGAGGTCGCCGCTAAACTGGGCGATTTTGAGCTTTTTGAGCCGCCTGCGGATAGCCGGATGGAACACGAACCCAAGCTTGCCCCGGAGGGCATTGTCCACGCTGAGTTCGTATTCCATGTCCGTGAAGGTGTCGAAATCCGCCAAGCCCCCATTCGGCCCCAGGATCACGTTGTTGATGCCCGGCGTGTTGGCAATGCCTAAGGGCTGGTCGTCAGTGCCCGTGCCCCGGAGAGCCGCCATGTCGATGGCCAGGCCCAGGGCGATGGCCACGTCTTGCCTGACCATCTGCTCCGCCGAGGGGTTGGACATGCGGATCAGGCGGTTCGAGAGCTGCACCAGGGCGGTCACCGATTTGGGGGTCATCTGCAACTGCCCCAGGGTGGCCTGGCTGGGAGGAATGGCCGCGTTTTCCCCCACCCAGTAGGCCACAGCCCCGCCCGTTTGCTTGGGGAATTCCACGGGAGAGCCCATCAGATTGTCGATAACCCGGGCCCCCATGCGGATGCACACCGCTTCGGCCCGGAGGAGCTCGATGAGCTCGGGCACGGCCTGGGCCGGCACCAGGTAGCCGCCCGCGGCGTCATCGCCCGCGGACATGGCGCGGGTCTGCCGGAAGACTTCCTCTTCCAACTCCGCGCCTTTCCAGTTTTTGTTCATGATGGCGTTCACCGCCTTGAACAGGGAAAACTTCTTCTGCTCGTCCTCCAGACCTGGGAGGTTGGCCCACTTGCGGGAGCGGTATTTTTCGTCCAGCTCAGCAAACCGCTTTTCCAGGTCGGCGTATTTTTCAGACAGTCCCTGGATGGTCTTGAAGGCCTCGGCGATGGTGATCACCCGGCCCTCACCGTCCGTGGTCTTGAGGTTCTTGTTGATGTCTTCCAGCAATTCCTTGATTTGCAGGTTGATGGCAGGCTCAGCCATATCCCTCCTCCTTTAGCCCTCGACTACGGGCAGCTTGAAATTTTTGGCCACTTCTTGCGTCAGTTCGAAGATTTTGGTCAGCTCCGGATCGTCCTCGGAGGAGTTTCCGGGAAGCTCGCTTTCAGGGTCCATGGCCAGGGAGTAGTAATCAGTGATGTTGCTCTTGCCTTCATCCTGGGTAGAACCTTCGGCGGCATCCAGCACCGCCTGGATGCGGTCCCGGGCCTCCGCCAGAGCCGCCTTGTTCTTGGCGCTCAAGACCGCCCCGGCCTTGACCTGGAGAATGGGAATGTCGGCTTTAAAACCTTGGAATAAGGCTTCCCATTGCCCCCTGATCTCCGCCAGTTGCTCTTCCGACAGCACCACGTCCAACTTGAGGCTGGCCTTGGCTTTGAGTTCCTCGACTTCCCGACCTTGGGCCTCTGCCAGATCGCACAGCGCCATGAGGGTCCCGGAGCAATCTGTTTCCGGCTCGGTGGGCGGCAGGCCCAGATTGATCAGTCGCTGGTTCAGGTCATCGTGTTGCTCATTTTCGGGAGCTTCGGCGCCTTCTTTCTCCTGGCCTTCCTCGGCCGCTTCTTGCATCTTGGCCTGGAGGGCTTCAGCTTCTTCCTGGGTCAGGAGTCCCTTTTGCACCGGCACTATGAGCGCCCCGGGGTTGGCAGGCACGGCCACCAGGGACACCTCCAGCAACTCCGTCCGCTTGAACCGCCAGCCCGTGCGGTTCCCCTCATTGTCCAGGATGGGCTCCCGTTCCAGGTCCATGAACCCCACCGAGACCGCTCGGATATAACCGCCCAGGGCCAGGCGGTAGGCGATGTCGGCTTCCGGGTTCTCCTGGGCGGTGGCGAATTTGGCCTGGATCACCAGGCCCCTGAGCGGGTCCTTGATGGCGCTCACTCCCTGGCCGATGGGAAAGCCGCCGTAATCGTGGCCGTAGAGGATCACCGGCACCTTCAGCCAGTTGTCCAGCTCCCAGCCTTCCACCTCGATAATGTCGCCGTAGCGGTCCACCTGGGCGGTGGAGGCGATGAACTCCAGGCCCCGCTCAGCCGGGTCCCCTACCTGGCGGACCTGGAAGGCAAAAGCCTTGTGAAAGGTTGGATTCTTTTCCCGGTTAATGGCGGCTTCAGCCATATTCATCCTCCTAATCGATGACGGGCACGGCCACGCAGCGGCAGTTGATGATCTGCTCCGCCGGGCCGCCGGGGTCGCAAGGGTAAAGGCAGCCGTTGGGAAAGGGCATGCCCCGGGGCACCACCATTCCCTGCAGGAACTGGTGGGTTTCCCGCACCTCAAGGTCCCCGGCCGTCCACCACTGGATCTTCTCCACCCCTAACTCTGCCATGGCCGCATCCCGGGCTGGGGCCGCGGCCTGGCCGGTCTCCGTGCGGGCAATCTTGAGGCTCCGTGCTTCCGAAAATCCGAAGAGGTCCTTCACCCGTTGTTGCAGCTCATTGACCGTTTCCGTTTTGGCCAGGCCTTCGAGCAGCGTCTCCCGGAGCTTTTCCCGGGTGTAGTCGTTGATCCGGGTGACCTTGATGAGCTTGTCCTTCAAGACCTGCATGGCCGCGGTGTCCGCCAGGACGAAGTTGGCGGGATCGGCCCCCAGCTCCACAAACAAGGCTTTGCCGCATTCATTGCCGATGGTAAGATACAGGGGCCAGGCCAGCTTCTTCAAAATTTCGTTGGCTTCCTCCAGATCGAACAGCAGGTCCTCAGCCATATATTCCCGGAGCCGGGCCTTGGCCAATTTCTCTTCTAGGAGCTTGATCTGGAGCGCCTCCTGCCAGGAGAAAAACCGCACCATCTTCCCCTTGAACTTCCCCATCAGGGCTGCCCACAGGTGATGGTACTGCTGCCAGGAGACCCTGGGGTCCATCTTTCTGCGGCTGATGACCTGGGGTCTGGGAAGGTGGAGAGAGGCGGCCGGCCAGGGAGGGGGACCGGCCGCCTTCTCCGGCTGGGAGGGAGGAACGGCTGCGGAAGGAGAAGGCTTGGGAAGTCCCTGGCTGCCCACCGGCACCATGTTGAACGGCAGATACCCCACGTCTCCGCCCTCGACCTTGGGAAAGCCCAGGTTAAGGGTTTCATTCACTACGTTGAAAGGGACGCCCATCTGCCAAACCTTCTGGCCGGCATCCAGCATCTCTTTTAAGTCTTCCTTGAGGGCGTCCACCGCGGTGCGGTCGAACTCGGCCCAGGTCTCCGGGCCGGACAGTTTGGCGCAGAGCTGGTGCCAGACGACGAACTCGAAAAGCGCCATCTTTGGAAGAAGCGTCTTGGTCCAGAAGACCCGGTCCTGAGTCTTGGCGGTGGCGAAGTTGAGGTCTTCATAGATGCCCAGTTCGCTCTTGGGCACCTTGAACGCGGCCATGATTTCTTCCCGGTTGAACTTGCGCTGCTCCAGGAAGTCCATGTCCTTCTGGGAGAGGCCCGTCTGCTTGTAGGTGACCCCGCCTTCCAGCAAGGCGATGGCGTGGGCCTTGCTCGCTCCCTGGTGCCGGTCGTTCCACTGGGCGAGTAAGCGCTTGAATTCTTCGTCACCCAGATTGGCGGAGGTCTCCAGCACTCCACCAGGCTGGGCGTTGTTCTTGAAGAACGCGGCATTATAACGGCTGGCCCAGAAATCCTGGTCGATCCCAGCCTGGGCCGCCTGCAAGGGCGCCAGGCCCCGGTAGTCGTGGTAGGGGTTGAAGTAGCGGAAGAAGATGATCTCATGGGCCTCGAAGGGAATCTTTTTGCCCCCCTTCTCGTAAGTCCAGCCGGCTATCAGGCCGGTGTCTTTGTCCACCACTTCTTTGAAGCGATTGGGATGGAAAGTCCAGATTTCCTTGGGCACCCCCCGGGGATTCTTCCGCTCGGCAATGTAGAAAGCCTCCCCGCACAGCCCCAGGTAGATGAAGGTGGCCTCGATCAGCTGGGCCCCAGACATCATGGGATTGGGAGTCTCAAAGAGTTGGACCAGGGGACCCGCTTCCACCAGCTTCTTGTCCTTGCGGCTGCCGGTGAAGAAAAGCAGGGGGACGCCCATGAGGTTCTGGGCGATGGCATTGACGCAGGAATAGACCCAGACGTGATCCTTGTATGGATGGGTCAGGCCGCCTCCACGCAACTGGGCCATGAGCAGGTGGGGGGAGAGGAAGAAGAGGCGGTCGGTCTCGAGAAAAGTAGGCAGGGCCGGGGCATCTCTTTTGATCAAATTGCCGCCGGTCCTGAAGAGACGGGCGATTCCCCGGCTGATTAACGCTTGCACTACCTTTCCCCCTGCACGATTGCGAGTCTGGATCACATCATATAGGGGGAAGGGATTTCGGCAATTCTACATTTGGTATGCTTTTGCTATGTCTTTTCTATCGGTTCTGCCCGGATCCATTTTCACCAGGCCCCGACGTCTCTTGAAATACCGGTCCTTCTGTTCCTTATGGCGCGCTTGTTGCAGCCATTTCCAAGCAGCGGGAAAGACGTAGAAAAGATAATTTGACGATGTTGGAAGGAAGGACAGAAGGTTGGATTGTTTCTTCAGGAGACTATCTCAAAAAGAGATGGTGAAAACAATTTTATCCAAGCGAGCCAAACTGGTCACCTGCTCGGCTTCCTTATGATAGCCGGTGAGATCAAGGGGCCGGAGCTTTGGAATTTTGTCCTTGAGGTCGAGGGACCTGACGTAGCTTCCTTCTCTTTATGCAAGATTACCGTGTCGCCATGCTTGATCTTCCCACGGCTATTTCTTTCAACAATTAAGATATCCCTGTCCTTATGGGAGGGGATCATGGAGTCGCCCTGGACCCGCAAGGCATAGAAATTCATGACCGTTTGTTTGGTGATCACCGGGAGAGTGATGGCGAATAATTCTAAGTACCCATTCTCCCGAAATTGGAAGGGGGAGCTTGCTGTTACTTCTGATACCAATGGAATCAAGAATTGATCTCCGGTGAGCCATTCTACTGATACTCCAAGACGCTTTGCAAATTCAACAACTTTTCGCATTCCCGTCTTTTTTCCTGTAAGGATTTCTGATACCAAGTTGCGGTCAAAGAAGTAATATTAAGCTGTCATTCTGAACGGAGCGAAGCGGAGTGAAGAATCTCGTATTTTGGAGATTCTTCGCTGCGCTCAGAATGACAATGCTACTCTTTTGAGCGCAACTTGGTATGAAAGGTAAGGAGCGGAAATTCCTAACTTCTCAGCCATTTCTTTTTTTGATAGCCTCCACCGAAGGCGCATTTCCTCTAATCGTCTTGCCAACATTGATAAAAAAATCCTCAAACCGTTTTGGCTAAAAGTTCTCCCCCTTGATGATCTTCTCGGGAATATGGACAACCATGGCCCGGGCCTGCTCAAGACCTACCAACTTGGTCAGTTCGCTTACCGCTTTGCTCAACACCGGAGGCCGGCCCCGGGTGTTATGAGCATCGGAGGCCACCATATGGATGTACCCTTTCTTGACTAATTGCCGAGAAGCCCTGGCAACCTGCCGTCCGAAGCCGCCGGTCAAACTACTCGCGGTCAGTTGGGCCAGGCACCCCAGGTTTACCAAACGCTCCAGTCTCTCCGGCCTCTCCAAAATGAGCGGATGCCTCTCGGGATGCGTGATGATGGGAGTGAGCCCTCGGGATTTTAGGCGGAAACAGATATCCTCCATAGCGGGTGGGATGGAGAAGTGGGGGAGCTCCAGCAAGAGATAGCGTTTACCGTCATTGACGGTCAGCACCCGGTCATCTTCCAGCAGGATCAAGGCTTCTATACTTAGTGGGACGTCACAGCCGGGAAGGATTTCTAGATCAATTCCTTCTACTGCCAACCTATCTCTGAATGCATCGAGATGCTCCAGAATGATCCTTTTCTCGTTGATGGCCCCAAGGTCCACGCTTTTGTGCTTGAAAAGATGGGGAGTGGCCACCATTACCCGGATGCCGTCCGCTACGGCCAGCCGGGCCATCTCCAGGGCCTCCTCCAGGTCCCGGGCACCGTCATCTATGCCTGGCAGGATATGAGAATGGACATCGATCACGATTCAGTAACCTGGAATTGCGGGTATCTGCTGCTTCTGGCCATGAAGTTCATTATTGAGCCGGGTTCTCCCCTCCCTGTTTTTAAAAAATCTGGCAACATCCCGGATGGCCGGTTAAAAATGATACGCCAACCCGACCACCACCTGATGCCGGTCGAAGTCAAAGACGGCTTTGCTGGCGGTAACGGTGGCTGGAGCGAGTTGCTGGGATTCTAATTCGACGCTCCATTGCTTGCTGAATTTATACTCCAGAAAACCGCCCAAGTGCTTGGTGAACATGTAGCGCAAGCCGGCCTCCACCTCCAGGGAGAAGTTCTTGGCGGAATCGGCTTCGCCGTAGAGCATCACCAGACCTGGACCCAGGCCCACGTATGGTTGCAGTCGGCCGAAAGGTACTTCCTGGTCAGGGAGGAAGCCATAACGGCCCACGAAGTGAAAGGCCATGGTCCAGGCAAGAAGGGTTTGGCTGGGTACCCGGCCGGCAGTAGCCCCACCCAGCGGCGGATGCAAGGAAACGGTCTGGGAGGGCTGAGGATGGTTGCCGATGCTGCCTTCCGCTTCCACCCCAAAATAGGGAACGCTGTCCAAGAAGTACCCCAATTTGATACCACCCGTGACCCCAGGGTCGATGGTCATCTGCCGGGCAGTGATATTCTGGCCGGCCAAATTATAAGTCCAATCAGTGCCGGGCACAAAGGAGCCGCCGATAAAACCGCCGATAAAAAACTCTCCAGGCCCCTTATAACCCAAACGGCCTTTGGTATCCGCGGGTTGAGAGAAGCGATTTTTATAAAGCAGATAGCCGACCGCCGCCACGCCCACTACTGAAGCCGCAGGCACGGCGGTGATTTCCAAGGTATCACCGGAGGACAGAGCCGACGCCGGTTTGGGGGAGGCAAATGCCAAACAGGCAATCGTCACTGTCAGAACTAAAGACCATAACCGACTCCTTATGCTCCTCTTCATGTGCCTATCCCCCCAAGTTTTTTCTGACTTATAGCACAAAAAACCTGAGTAAGTGAAGAGAAGTTGTGCAAACTCAACAATCCCTCAATAGGGTTGCCATTTTAAGGGGAGATGCCGCCTTAAAAAGATGTCCAGCGGGTTGGGCTGCATCCACTTTTTTGGACACGAGTTTTTATTGAGCCACCCGAATAAGAGTGGCCTTGGTGAGCTCTTGGTTCATGGCCTGGTAGGTCTGAGAAAGGGTTTTTCTCCAGCACCCGTTCCCCGCTTTAGAGGTATAGCAGACATTGACTGCCTCCCTCAAATCCCTCATCATCTCAAACCCCATCTGCTTCCGGCGCCAGAATAAATGTCGGCAAAGCCCAAAAATGATCCAGTGCCAACAGCCTGAGTTGTCACCGATCCGCCCACCAAGCCCAACCGTTGTTTAGCAAACCGCGGCCCACATCTCTGTTGGCTGCTGAGCGGCCTTTGACAGGGACTCCGTTGAGGCGGCTCATATAAAAAATCCTTGAGATTCAAAATCCTGACGCGCCCACCCGCCATATCTCAATCCTGATTTACTTACTGGGAAATGATACAGATTTATAGCGTTATCGCCTATCGGCAACAAGGCATTTCACTAAATGAGGTCAAGGCGTTCTCCCAAATAATCCTGTTTGCTGGATAGATGGTACCTTTGTAAGGTCTTTTTCATCCTTGATTTATAAATAATTTATCTGTTTTTTTTTTTTTTCTTTTTTTTTTTTACA
>Ga0233421_10000171_pt1 | contig 33188 bp, 29 predicted proteins | sample Watercolumn_Mata_3_FD_182725 | JGI IMG/M metagenome (GOLD analysis project Ga0233421, IMG submission 182725) | Freshwater microbial communities from Lake Matano, South Sulawesi, Indonesia - Watercolumn_Matano_2014_107_MG | ecosystem: Environmental > Aquatic > Freshwater > Lake | place... | reverse complement strand
ATGCTGCTCGTTCCCCTTGTTGCCGGGGTCCTCGGATACCTGGTGAGTCGCCTGCGTAACGAGTTCAGCTTCATAGGGGCCGTTGTCGCGCTCTACTACTCGGTCCGAGTTTTCATTCATTCTCGACACGGCGTGATTGCCTATGAGCTCGCCGATGTGGGCGGCATACCGGTCGCATTCCGGGTAGATGCCCTGTCCGGGTTCGTCCTGCTCTGCGTGGCGGCGTTCGCCGTGCTTGTGCTGCTGTTCTCGCTCCGCTACATGCGCGGGAGGGATGGCGCGCGCGGCTTCTTCTTCTTTGTCCTTCTGGGACTGGCCTGCTCGAACGGAGTCCTGCTCTCGGCCAACCTGCCAGTCATGCTTTTCTTCTGGGGTGTGCTGCTCGTTGTGTTGTACGGCCTGCTGCTTCCCGGTCGGCCGGGCAGCGAGAAGGTCGCGGCCAAGGCCCTGGTCGTCGTCGGCCTGTCCGACTTCTCGATGTTACTCGGGATTGCCCTGGTGGCGGTGCGATATGGATGGATCGACATGATGCCGCCCGCGCCTCTCCCACTGCGCGAGCCGGCGGCAATCGTCGGGTTTCTACTGATTGCAGCGGGCGCGCTGGCCAAGGCCGGCTCGATGCCGCTTCATTCCTGGATTCCCTCGGCGGCGGAGACGGCGCCAGCGACCGTAATGGCCTACATCCCGGCGTCGCTCGACAAACTGCTGGGCATCTACCTGCTGACGCGCATGTCGGTAGACATCTTCGACATCACGTCGAACATGGCAGTTCGGAATGTTCTGATGACGGTGGGCGCGTTGACGATAATTGGTGCGGTCATGATGGCGTTGGTACAGAAGCGAGTCATGAAGCTGTTGTCGTTCCATGCGGTCTCCCAGGTCGGCTACATGGTGCTGGGCATCGGCACCGGCGTTCCCATCGGCATAGCCGGCGGCCTGTTCCATATGCTCAACAACACGATTTACAAGACCGGGTTGTTCCTGTCGGCGGGGTCGGTGGAAATGTGGGCAAAGACCGACAATACCGACGACCTGGGTGGGTTGGCTGAGCGAATGCCGATTACCTTTGTCTCGTTCTTTGTGGCAGCGATGGCGATCGCTGGAGTTCCCCCTCTCAACGGATTCGTCTCCAAGTGGATGGTCTACCAGGGAGTCGTAGAGCTCGCCCAAGAAGGCAACAAGCTCTACCCGTTGTTCTTGATCGCGGCGATGCTCGGCAGCGTGCTAACACTGGCGTCGTTCCTGAAGTTGCTGCATTCGATGTTCCTCGGCCAGCGTCCGGCTGCATTGGCTAGGACGCGGGAAGCCGGGTTCGCCATGTGGCTGCCGCCGGCCGTGCTGGCGCTCGTCTGTATCGTCTTCGGTGTGTTTGCCTACCAGATTCCCTTGCGCGGCCTCATCTACCCGAGCCTGCCGCTGCTGGTTGAGCCGATCGGCATCTGGCAGCCGGTGCTGACCACGCTGCTCGTAGCCGCTTCACTCGCCATCGGAGTCCTCGTGTATCTTCTCGGGACAGCCCGCAGGCCGACGGCGGCCCGGACGTTTGTGGGCGGAGAGATGATCGCTGATGACGAGGAGAGCCGCGTCACCGGCACCGCGTTCTACTCGCCGATCAAGCACCTGCCTATTCTCGACGAGTTGCTGAGGTACGGCGAGAAGGGCGCCTTCGATGTCTACAACTGGATTGTCGGCGTTCTTCGTGCTCTTGGTCTCGTGTTCCGGCAGGTCGTCGACCGCGTGCTTACTGCGCTCTTCGAATTCGTGGGCGACCTGGTCCGATGGGCGGGTCGCGGACTATCCTACATCAGCAACGGCAACCTGCCACTCTATGCAGCTTGGGTTTTCCTCGGCGCGGTGGTCTTCTTTCTGGTCTTGATGCTGAGGTGATCTATGATTGAGCTCTACGTACTGCTGGCGGCAATGCTCGTAGCCGCGCTGGCGGCCATCGAGATCAAGGACTTGCTCGCGGCAGCGGTATCGCTGGGCATCGTCGGCTTCTCGGTCTCCATCATCTTCATGCTGCTTCAGGCGCCGGACCTGGCGATAGTGCAGATTGTCGTCGAAACCCTGACGGTCGTCTTCTTTGCTGCTGTCATACTGCGGACGACCAACACCGACACGACCCTAGCGGGCGGACTCAAACGCGAGGTGGTGTTCCCGGCGGTGGTCTACGTTGCCTTCGGCATCATTTTCATGTTCCTCGTCGGCCGCGCTCTTCCCGAGTTGCCGAGTTTTGGCAGCCCGACGATGCTTGTGGCCAGAGAGTACATTGCCCTCGGTTTGGAGAAGACCGGCGCGGCCAATGTTGTGGCGGCGATTATCCTCGATTTCCGCGGCTACGACACTCTGGGTGAGGCAACCGTGCTCTTTACCGCGGTGGTGGGAGTGTTGACAATCATGCGTCGGGCGGGCCGGAAGGAACACACCGGCGAAGGGAAGAGCTAGCATGCGTGGCATGTCTCCCATTGTCCAGGTAATCGCGCGACTGCTGGCCGGCATGCTCTTCCTCTTCGGTACCTACGTCGTGCTGCACGGCCATCTGACCCCGGGCGGAGGGTTTGCGGGCGGCGTGTTGATTGCAGCCGCATTCATACTCATGTCGCTGGCGTTCGGGTCGGTTGAGCACGCGGAGCGCAATTCCTACACTCTTTCATCGGTAGTGGAGAGTCTGGGCGGCATCCTCTTCGTGAGCCTTGCCTTGGCCGGATACGTGGCCGGGACCTTCTTCTTTCAGAACGCGTCTGTCTACGGAGTGGGCAGTCCGCTAGCGCTCATCAGCGGCGGCATAATTCTGCCGGCGAATATCGCCATAGGCATAAAGGTCGGTGCGGGCCTGTTTGCCATGTTCCTGGCACTCGGTGAATCGCGGTTCGTAATGAAGGACTAGCCATGATAGCGCTGTTTGCCTGCATGCTGCTTCTGCTCATAGGGCTCTATGCGGTCGTAACGAAACGCAACATCATCCGTATCATCATTGGTTTCAGCTTGGTCGAGTATGCGGTCAACCTGTTCTTTGCCTTGGTAGGATTCAAGCACAACGGGATTCCGCCCATCATCACCGAGGTGGCTCAGTCCCGCAGCAATTTTGTAGACCCGGTTCCACAGGCCCTGGTGCTGACCGCCATAGTGATCGGCCTGGCAACCACCGCGCTGATGCTGGCCCTGGCCATGCGCATCTACGAGAAGTACCGTACCTTTGACATCACCGAGATCAGAAGGCTGAAAGGCTAGATGGACGCCAATATCCTGCCGCTTTTCGTAGTAATCCCTATGGCCACGGCCTTCCTGATTCCGTTGCTGGCGAAGCTGTGGCAGCGTTCCTCGGACCTGACCGCAAATGCAGCGGGTGCGGCGCTCCTCGGGATTTCGGTCTATGGGGCAGCCCAGCTTTTCGGTGCGAATCCGGTCTTGATCTACCGGATGGGTGGATGGGCCTCAAGCCTGGGGATAACGCTGGTCTATGACCACCTGACTGCGCTGGTAGCCTTGGCGGTTAACGCTGTAGGGCTGGCGGCGCTGCTGTTCTCGGTGCGCTACATCGACCACTACACCGGCCGATGGAAGTTCTTCTCGCTCTTCATGCTGGTACTTGCCGGCCTCAACGGCGTGGCAATCACGGGCGACATCTTCAATTTGTTCGTATTCATCGAGATATCGGCTGTTTCCTCCTACGCCCTGGTCGCCTTCGGAACAGATTTCGATGAGCTCGAGGCCGGGTTCAAATATATGGTCATCGGTGAGATCGGTGGCACAGCGATACTGCTGGCCATCGCCCTGCTCTATGCCAAGGCTTCGACCTTGAATATGGCGGTGATCTCTGAGGTGATGGCCGGATTCGGCCGCACTCCGCTCTTCTGGTTCATTGTGGCCACCTTCCTCGTCGGGTTCGCGGTAAAGATGGCGATGGTGCCGTTTCACGCCTGGCTGCCTGACGCACACCCGTCTGCTCCCGCGCCGGTGTCGGCATTGCTATCGGGTGTGTTCATCAAGGTGCTGGGCGTGTATGCGATGAGTCGTCTCATGTTCAATGTCTTCGGCCTTTCCCGGGACACCGCTCCGATGTTCTTCAATCTGCTGCTGGGATTCGGTGTTCTTTCGATAGTGGCCGGCGGGCTGCTGGCCTACGCCCAGAAGGACTACAAGCGGCTGCTGGCCTATTCGAGCGTCAGCCAGATCGGCTACATCCTGATCGGTCTCGGCATCGGCAACTACTGGGGGATCGTCGGCGCGCTGTTTCACATCCTGGCGCACGCGTTGGGCAAGGGTCTGCTGTTCCTCACTGCGGGCTCGGTCGAGCACGCAACCGGCAGCCGTGACTTGGACAGGCTCTCCGGGCTGGAGAAGAGCATGCCGGTAACCGCCTGGTCTCACCTGCTTGGTTCGCTGTCGCTTGCCGGCGTGCCTCCTTTTGCCGGTTTCTTCTCCAAGCTGTTCATAGTGGTCGGGGCTGTTTATGCCAAGATGTACTGGCTGGCGATCCTGGCAGCGCTGTTCTCGACAATCACGCTTGGTTATCTGGTCAAGGTTGTGAACAAAGCGTTCTTCACCCACAAGGACAGAGAGTCGACACCAACGAGAGAGGTGCCTGCGACTATGTTGATCGCCATGTTGGGGCTTGTGGTTCTCACCATGGCGCTTGGCATAGGGTTCAAGCCGGTGCTCGACAGGCTGGTTGGGCCGGCCGCGAACGTGCTGTTACAGGGCATCGGGTACGCTCAGGGCGTGCTGGGACGATAGATGGCCAGACGCATAGCCTACTTTGTTCTCGGATTCGTGGTCTGGATGCTGCTGGTCTACACTTTTCACTATCAGGAAGTGGTAGCAGGAATCGGCGTCGCACTGCTCACGGCTGTCCTGTTCGGCAAGTACCTGCCGCTGGAACCGGCGAGGTTGCTGAACCCGGTGCGCTGGTTCTGGCTGCTGGCCTACATCCCGGTCTTCGCCTACATGTGCCTGAAGTGCAATATCGACGTGGCTCTGCGCGTGCTGTCGCCCGGCCTGCAGGTCAAACCCGGTATTGTGAAGATCCGCACGGGTCTGAAGTCCGAGATAGCGCGTGTCTTCCTGGCCAACTCCATCACTCTCACGCCCGGAACCATGACCGTCGAACTCAAGGAAGACGTGCTCTACATTCACTGGATTGAGGTCGGTTCGACAGATCCGGTCCAGGCCGGCAAGATGATCATTGGACCCTTTGAGTACTTCCTCTCACGGATATTCGATTGATGGAAGCCAAATGACGATCCTTATCATTGTCTTGTCGCTGGGAGCATTCTTCTGTCTGTATCGGGCTCTGCAGGGACCATCTATTCCCGATCGAGCAATCGCGGTGGATATCATGACCGTCATCTTCTCCAGTATCACGGCGCTCATGGCGCTGGAATACAGGCTCGCATATCTAATCGACCTCTCGATTGCTCTGGCGGTCATATCCTTTGTGGGGACGTTGGCGCTGGCCAAGTACCTGGAAGGAAGGAGCCTGGATGATTGACGTTCTCGGCTGGCTCAGCCTGTGCGTCGGGGTTGGGTTCACCGTGCTGGGATGCCTCGGGCTGGTGCGTTTCCCCGATTTGTACAATCGCATGCAGGCCGCGACCAAGTGTGTTACCCTCGGCACCTGTGGAATCATGCTGGGCGTGTTCCTGAAGAGCGGATTCGGCGCGCTGGGTGTCAAGGCACTGCTATGTGCGTTGTTCGTGTTGATAACGGTTCCTGTAGCAGCTCACGCCCTGGCGCGCGGCTCACTCATCTTCGGCGTGAAGCTGTGGAAAGACACGGTGCAGGATGATTTCACTGACGATAGAGGCGGTGAATCCATAATCGAGGGACCGAAGTGAGAATCCCGCTGCCCAAAGTCCGTGAGCTTGTCGAGGCGGTGCGGGCGGTGATCAAGGGTCCGTTTACGAGCAAGTTCCCAGCCAAGGTGGACTCGGTGCACCCGAACTTCCGCGGGATACTCAAGTTCCGCGAAGAGAAATGCATCGCCTGCGGAGCCTGCACGCGCGTTTGCCCGGCCCGGGCGCGGGAGATCGTAGTTGACCGCGAAAGAGGGGTCATGCGCAACGTGCACCACGCGGAGCGCTGCATCTATTGCGGCCAGTGTGTTCTCTACTGCACCACGCGAGAGGGTATCTATCATTCACAGGAGTTCGATACCGCCCGGACCGAGCGTAGTGCTGACTGGGAAACGTCAGTGGAGAAGGAACTCGCCAACTGCGAGGTCTGCGCCGAGCCGTTTGCCACCAAGGCGCACCTGGTCTGGATTGCGCACCGAGTCGGCGACCTGGCCAACTCCAATCCCACGCTGTTCCTGACTCTCTATGCGGGATTGGGCACTGCCGAACCGCGTCCGAGAGGTGACGTACAGCCCTACCGGTCAGATACGCTTCGCATCCTCTGCCCGGAGTGCAGGCGCAAGACGTATCTCGCCGAACAGTGGGGTTACTAGCCCCAGCGTCGGTTTCGCTGCATCTTCCTTCCCTGGAGCACATTCTGGTGGGTTCTCACAGGTTGGAGTCTGCTATGCCGGTGCGACTATTGCCGTGTGGCCGATACGGCAAAGCGGTCGACAGCCTGTGACCGCTCGGGATGCCGAAGGTGGGAGTCGAACCCACAAGTCCATCGCTGAACGCGATGGCGTTGAGGTCCGGGCAGCTTTGCCAGTTGAGTGGATGGGGTGTAGTGCCGAAGGTGGGAGTCGAACCCACAAGTCCATCGCTGAACGCGATGGCGTTGAGGTCCGGGCAGCTTCGCCAGTTGAGTGGATGGAGTGTAGTGCCGAAGGTGGGAGTCGAACCCACAAGTCCATCGCTGAACGGCGGATTTTGAGTCCGCTGCGTCTGCCAGTTCCGCCACTTCGGCCTACTGCGCTGGTTTTGTTTTGGTCCGGTCACTGCAGCCACTCAGGATCGCAACGCTGGATTCTAGGGCTGCCGGCGACCGAGTCAAGAATGCCCAATCAGGAATCAGTTGACAGCGACCGCTTGTATCGCTACAACTGAAGCATGGCTGGAGCGTTGATGCGTGCAGCCGTGGTCGTGCTATCCCTACTGGTTGCCGGGTGCCCGCAACGGAAGGAAGCACCCGTCATATCGTCGCTTGACGGCAGCAGGTCAGTTGAGGCCGGCGACAGCGCCGACTACACATGCGAAGCCAGCGACCCGGAGCTGAAGCAGCTTTCCTACGCCTGGTCCAACGACTGCGGCAGACTCGGCTGGAGCTGGGGGGATAGCGTACGCTGGTTCGCGCCGGAGTCGTCGGGTGATGCCGTTATCCGGGTTACCGTTTCTGATGAGGATGGACTGACGGCAGAAGACAGCCTAGCCGTGACCATACGCGCCGAGACCGCTGGTGTCCTGTTCTGGGATGCCGCGGTGAAGGCAGGTGATTTCCAGTCCTGGTCGTACACCATGCGCGCGGGCTACGTACTCTACGGGAACTGCGGGTCAGAAGAAGGCGAGATATACCTAAAGGTGATGGACGACACGAACTTCGCGAAATGGGTGGCGGGACAGCCCTCCGTCGCCATGATACAGCAGCGGCCCCACGAAGTCAGCGCATTCTCGGTTCCAATCGCCGCACTCGGGCTATACCACTTGATCATGGATAATACGCGGGGTACCGAGGACAACAGTTACTGGCTGAACATCTGGAAGGCCGGCCCCTAGGTAGTTTGGTACCTGCGGCCTGCGTAGACTGCTGACCCGCTAGCGATGCCAGCCGGATTCGCCTAGCAGCTTCAGGAGCAAGGGCACGGGCAGTCCGACTACGTTCAGGAGGCATCCGGATACGCGGCTTACGAAGATGCCGGCCTGCTCCTGGATTCCGTAGGCTCCCGCCTTGTCGTAGGGTTCAGGTCCGGCTATATACTGCTCGATCTCCTCCGGGCCGAGCTTGCGGAACGAGACTTCAGTCGTCTCGGACGCGGTGATCACTTTGTGCTCCGGCGTACGTACAACCGCCAGGCCCGAAATCACCGAGTGAGTACGACCAGAGAGCATGCCCAGCATCCGGCGGGCCTCGGCCCGGCTACGCGGCTTGCCAAGTATCTGCCTGCCGCAGACGACTACCGTGTCAACGCCGATGACGATCCCGGCGCCAACGCGGTCGGCCACCGACAGTGCCTTCGCCTTTGCGCAGGCGACGGCATAGCGAGCGGGGTGGCTGCCGGCCCTGTGTCCGACCGCTGCCGGTGCCTCACTCGCTGCCGGTGTCATTAGCTGGAATCTGATGCCGAGCCGCCGCAGCAGGTCTCGGCGCCGGGGAGAGGTCGAGGCGAGGTAGATGTTCATCATCCCCCAATCTTCGGCAGCAGGCTGCCGAACGTACCCTTGCCAACCTTCAAGTCAGGCAGCTTCTTGATGCGCACCTCAAAATCGTAACTCCAGCGCGTGCCGAGCTTCTGGAGCTTGGCAAACGCCTCCCAGCAGTGAAGATCCTTGGTGAGAAGTAGGCCGTAGTTCGTGACCTGCTTTTCTGAGAAGTTGTACCCGAAGTCGGTCAGGCTCAGCTTCCAGCCGGGGATGGCGACGGCCGCGGTGCCCTTGATCATGTGGGCCGGGCTTCCACCCGAGCTGCGGCTGTAGGTATGGCTGAGGCCCAGCTGGAATCCGCGTTCGGCGCGGGCCGAGTCGAGTCCGATACGGTTCAGGTTGAACGTGGTGGCGATGGAGTAGTTCTTGCTGAAGTCGAGCGAATCGAAGTCGAACCCGGCCGAGGCATCTATTGACAGGTTCAGCTTCTGGCCCTGGAGCGGGTCGAGCGAGAGGGTGCCGGTCAGCGGGCTGAGGCGCTTGAGCGGGACTGCTGCGCTGTCCAGCATATCGTAGGAGGTGGCGAGGCTGAATGTGCCGAGGTCACGCTTGGTGCCGGAGGTGTCGACCTTGGCCTGGAAGCTGTTGCCGAGTCCGAAGCTCAGCCTGGCAACCTGCGGGTCGAGCAGGCGGGGGCGGCCGAAGAGCGGGCCCGAGTCTACCTTGGGCTCGTAGGCAAACGCCACCGTCGGTGTGGTCGTGTGCAGCAGTCCGCGCATGCCGAAAGCGGTTGTGCCGAATACGCGATAGAGAACGGCACGACCGGTGACGCTGCCGGCGTAGGCCGCGCTGACCGGTGCAGTGTCGCGCAGGTTGTCCGATTGGCTCAGGGAGAAGGCCTCGGAAAGGCCGAGCGTGCCCATGAACCGCTGGTCCACGCTGGCCGTGATGCCGTTCGTGATGCTGCGCGGGTGTTCATCCAGGCGGTCGTTGTGGTACTTGAAGCCTTCACTGAATGCGACACGTTCGGAGACCGTCGCGGTTCCCAGCGGGCCGAGAGAGTAGGCCGGGCTCGAGATCCCCAGCGCTGCGCCTCCCTGCAGGTCGCGGGTTCGGGCTACGACCTCGGTGTTGGTGGTGTCGAGAGTGTCGGCAGTGTGGTGGAGGAAGGAGGCGGAAGGCGACAGGTTCCAGCCGGCGAACAGCGGACGCTGGGAGATAGAGAGCTTGACCGAGGGAAGATCTGCCCAGCGTGTGTGCTTTGCGAACTCAGTCTTCTGTTGAGCCAGTATCGACACGCTGCCCACGCGCCGCAGGCTGCGCGAGATCTGCCCGTAGGAGAAGAGGTCCGGCTTCAGCCATTCGAGTTGGTCTTCGGTGTAGTCGGGGACATATGTTGCGTCCGACATCAGGTCCAGTTTGCCGTCGAACTGGGAACCAAGGAAGAAGCGGTCTGACCGGTGCGTGGCGGATACGCTGTAGCGTTGCCGGCGCGTATCCCACTCGTGGATATAGGAGCCGTTGATGTTTCCTTGGGCAAAGGGCGTGACAACGTATACGGCCTCCGCCCGGCCTTGAATCCCTCGTTTGGTCATCACGTCCGCGTAGAAGGTCATGTCTGCGTAGTCATTGATGACCCAATAGTAGGCAAGGTTCTTGGCGTAGAGTCCCTCGGTCTGGGAGTTGCCGACCTTGAAAGTCATCAGGCCGGACTTGCGCTTGGATGCGACCGGTACCATCCAGAAGGGGGCGGCCAGGACCGGGACATTGAAGAGCCTGAATAGGACCGGCTCGGCAATAGCCACATCGTCCATCAACAGTTTCACGTGCGGACCATAGAAGTCGTAGTGCGGGCGGGAGCGGTCGCAGGTGGTATATGATCCGCCGCGCGCGTCGAGCACCTTCTCGCGCACCAGCCAGACCTCTCCGGCCCGGAAGAACCCGTTCTCGACCGTGGTGTAGGCGGTGCGCATCATACCTTTGCGTGAGTCTACGTCGTAGCGGAGCAGGTTGCCGGTGATACTCACCGAACCGGATGTGAACAGGACGTCGGCATGGGCAGACAGCTGGTGCTGCTTGACATCGTAGCGGATGGAATCGGAGTGGACCGACATGTCGCGGTAGCGTACCCAGGCAGAATCGAGCAGCACCACTTCCTCGGTCTTGGCGAAGAAGATTACCCGCTTGCCGCCGTAGTAGATGATGTCCCGACCGGCCGCCCTGCCTCCGGTCGTGTCGGCCGGCTGGGCGATGAGGAGAAGGGAGAGGAGAAGCACCGAGCTATGCTAGAAGCAAACGACGGAAAGTCAAACGGAAAGGGAGGCCAGAAGAGGGACAAGGGGCGATTGCGTTACTGTCAGCGCCAACTGTCAGTGTCTTCCATTCATCAGTCGGCCGCCAATCGTCGCGAAGAGGTGACGGCCTTGAGTGAGGATCAGGGAGCCAAGCACGCCGAACACACCTGCGACACCGATTCCCGCCGGGCAACCGGGTCTGCCGCAGAACGGGCAGGCGCCGCACATGACCGCGTACGTGCCGGATATTCCGGCCCACAGTCCAAAGAAACGCAGCAGGCCGGCGAGCATTCGCGCGGCTCGTCCGCGGGGCTCCACGACTGCAGGACTTGCGGCATCTGCGAGGAAGCCGGCACTCTCTCGATCGTCGGCCGAGGTTGGGCAAGGTTCGGCTTTCATTGGGGAGATGGTATCGGCTGGCCCGTTCATGTCAAACTGGCAGTGAGAGGGTTGAGCGGGCGCGACCACGCGTCTCCGGCCATGGAGCGAATCGGCGGTCGGTCACGCAGGCTCCCGGCGGCCAGGTCATGCCCAGTGAGCGCTCTAGCGACGGAGGTACCTGACGGTCAAGGCAATGGCGAAGAAGAGGAGCCCGCACATGACGATAGTCGCACCGGCCGGGAGGTTAAGGAGGACAGATGTGGTTGTTCCGACCAGCACCGAACTGACTGCGGAAATGGTCGAGATGAGCATCGCGCCCCGGAATCCCCGGGCAATCTGCAGGGACGTGGCCGCGGGCAGGATGAGCAGAGCCGACACCAGCATGATTCCGACGACCTTTGTGGCGAGCACGACCGTTATCGCGGTGAGGAGGACGAGCACGAGGTTGATGCGTTCGGCCTTGATGCCGGTAATCCGGGCGTACTCCTCATCGAAGGTGACCGAGAACAGGTCGTTGTAGAACAGCATGACGCACACAAAGACAACGAGCGACAGGCCGATTGACAGATACACCTCCTGGGTACTGATCGCTAGGATGTTCCCGAAGAGGTAGCTGAAGAGGTCTACGTTGAAACCTCTTGACAGGCTGGCTAGGATGACGCCACCGGCGATGCCGAGCGAGGAGACGATGCCGATAGCCGCGTCACCGTAGATCCGCGCCTTCTGGGTGAGCTTGAGGATGAAGAAGGACGCCACGAGGACCACCGGAATTGCAGCCCAGAACGGGTAGAGGCCGAAGAAGAGGCTGAGCGCGACTGCCCCGAAACTGACGTGGGAAAGGCCGTCGCCGATCAATGACAGCTTGCGCAGGACCAGAAACAGCCCGAGCATGGCGCACAGTATGGCGACGAACGAACCAGCAAGGTATGCCTTCTGGATGAAGGCGTAGTGCATGAACCTGGCTAGGGTCATTTCAGGTCAGTTCGTACGCTCCGCCGGGCAGACGCCGGAGTATCGGTGCATCTCCGGAGAGCTGCAGAGGTCAGCGGGCAGCCCATAGAAGACAACACGCCGATCCAAGTAGAGCACCTTCGTTGCGTACTTGCCGATGAGGTCGGTGTCATGCGTAATCAAGACTGTTGTGATGTCCTGCTCGCGGTTCAGCCTCCGGATGGACTCAAAGAAGCTCTCCCGTGCCTGTGGGTCGAGGGCGGTGCTCGGTTCGTCGAGAATGAGCAGTTCGGGGTGTGAAACCAGGGCCCGGGCCAGAAACACGCGCTGCTGTTGCCCACCTGAAAGCTCTCCCACCGGCGTGTCCCTCAGGTCAGGAATCCCCATCAGTTCCAGCGTCTGTCTGACCCGAACCTGGTCGCTCCGAGTGATACGTCGGGGGAAGGATTTCTGCGACAGCAGGCCCAGGCCGACAACTTCTTTCACCGTAGCCGGGAACAGCGGGTTGAAGACGTTGACTCGCTGGGGTAGATAGCCGACTCGGCCCCAACCGGCGAATCCTAACAGGCTCTGGCCGAACAACTCGACCTTGCCTTCGTACTTGCCGGCGATGCCGAGTACCAACCTTATCAGCGTGGTTTTGCCTGCTCCGTTTGGTCCGGCCAGGATTACGTAGTCACCTTTCTCGACGGCGAATGTCACATGAGTGAGGACCTCAACCGGCCCGTAGCCGAAACTGAGATTCTCGACCGACAGGACGGTAGCCACGTTACCTGCATTCCAGTCCGGTTTTCAGGTTCGCAAGATCGGCCCTTAGGATGTCGAAGAACGTCAGCCCCTGCTCAAGCTGGTCTTTGGCAACGTTGTGCGCAGCATTGAGCAGGAGCAGCTTCGCATCGGTTTCCCCGGCGATGGTCTGGGCAATCTTCGGGCTGGTCAGTTCTTCATAGAAGACGTACTTGACCTTGTCATTTTCTATCTGTTCGATCAGCCTGGCCAGGTCTTGGGCCGTGGGGTCGGCGTCCGGTGATACGCCCTGCGCCGCGACGTACTTCAGGCCATAGCGGGCAGCCATGTAGCCAAAGGCATAGTGGCCGCCGTACACAATCTCACGGTCCTTGCACGTAGCAAAGGCCGTTCTGTATGCAGAGTCCAGGACGGTCAACTCGTGGCTGTAGTCGTCGGCCCGGCGCTTGTAGGAAACTCGGTTGGCGCTGTCCGCACGCTCCAATGCCTCGGCGACGCTCGCGACCATCTGTCTGGCGTTGTCGAAGTCCAGCCAGATGTGAGGGTCCAGGGAGCCGGGCGGCTCGTCTACATCGTGGAACACGCCGGGGATCATCTTCGTACCTCGACTCGCGTCTACAACGATCAGATGCCTGCCCGCGGCAGCCTTGATCACATCCGCGGCCCACGGTTCCATGAACTTGCCGGTGTAGACGAGAACGTCGGCCTCACTGACGTTCACGATATCCGATGGTTTGGGCTCGTATGAATGTGCCTCCGCTCCAGGTGGCAGAAGCAGGGTCACTTCGGCCTTGTCGCCCCCGACACTCCGGGCCATGTCGTATAGCGGAAAGAGCGTCGTCACTACCTTGACCTTGTGCTGCCTCGGGCTGGCGGCGTGCGGACCGGAACCGCACGCGGTTAGCGCGACAAGGATGCATGCGGCGGCGACACAGATTACCAGATGGGTTCCATCCCTCATGAGCTTTCCTTTCACAGGCAGTTCGGGCACATGCCTTCGACATGCAGCCGGTGATCGGTGATGCGGAACCCGGTAGTCTGTTCCAGCGCTTTGACCTGTCGCTGGAACAGACACGTGGGCATCGCTTCCACCGAGCCGCACTTCACACACACGATGTGATGATGGTGTCCGGTTCCGTGCGCTCGACAAGCTGCGTAACGCGCCACCCGGTCGCCGAGGTCGATCCTGGCAAGCAATCCAATCTCAGCCAGCTCCTCAACAATCCGATATACGGTGGGGAGTCCCAGCGAGCCCAGTCGCTTCCGTAGATGGCGGCGAATGTCCTCGACCGTGCGAGCGTCGCCGGAACCGAGCAGGTACTCCGCCACCATTCGCCGCTTGGGCGTGGCCTTCAGGCCGCCCTCGCGTAACAGCCTGGCCACCTCACCAGGCTCTTCGCAAATGGAAACCATTTCTGTTTATTGTGCCTCCTATTCCGTCCGTGTCAAGCCCGACGACTGAGAACGCGGCCACAGGGCTCATGCGGTCGAGTGATGGCGGTGTTACGCCAGCGGGCAGGAGTCGCAGACGGGCCTGGAACGACAGCTCATCTTCGCCAGACGGACCAGCAAAGCGTGGTACTCGTTGAAGAGCGCTGCGGTGCCGGGCAGCGACGATTCGAACAGCCGGCGCAGGTCCTCGTAGGGTTCGTCACCGGCAATCAGTCCGTAGCGAGAGAGAATCCGGCGTGTGTACGCATCGATCACGAACACGGGGCGCGCCAGCGCGTAGAGCAGAATCGAATCGGCGGTTTCCGGGCCGATCCCGTCACGGCTCAGCAGCAGGGTCCGGAGTTCCGGCGTGGTCCTGCGCCGGAGACCGGCGAAGCCGCCGTGGGCTCTGAGCCATTTGACGAATCCTGCCACGCGCGCCGCCTTGATGTTGTAGAAGCCGGCACTGCGGATGAGCGGCGCCAGCTCAGTCGGCGAGAGGCGCGCGAGTTCCTCGATGTCGAGCAGCCGGCGTGACCTGAGTGCGGCGATTGACTTCTCGACGTTGGCCCAGGCGGTGTTCTGGGTGAGGATGGCGCCGACCGCTATCTCGAGCGGCGTGTCGCCCGGCCACCAGTGTTGCGGGCCGAACGCACGGAAGAGGCGGCGATAGATGCTCCGCAGGGCTCGGGCGTTGGCTGCGGTTGAGTGGGCATGCATCCAGGGACAAGGTAACGGGGACCGGGGACAAAGCAAGAGGGGAAGCAGAGGGGATGACCGGACATCTACCGGTCGCTAGACCTGACTAGTCCCGGGGATCGTTCTCAGTACTTCGACTCCCGGGTCACTGGTCAGAAATGAGTGAGCGATACCGAACCTGGCGTCTGCTACCGCCGTGAGTGAAGCGCACACGGGCTTGTTGGTTCCGTCCCGGCGACAAAGATCTCGTAGCGGACGAGCGGACAGGAGGGGGTGGCGGCCTGCCCGGTCTGTTCGCAGACGGCAGCGGTGGCTATGCTGTCTGGTACGGGGAAGCTGTCGGAAGGTATGGAGTCCGGACGAACCGTCTTCATGAAATCGGCCCAGATGGGAGCAGCGACCGTACCGCCGGTGGCTCCGTTGAAGATCGTCTTCTTCTTGTCGAACCCCACCCAGACGCCGCAGGTTACCTCGGGGGTGAAGCCGATGAACCAGGCGTCTGAGTAGTCGTCGGTAGTGCCGGTCTTGCCCGCGGCCAGTCCTTGGTAGCCGAGCTGACGTATGACCGTGGCGGTGCCTTCGTTGATGACGCTCTGCATCATGTTGGCCACCACGTGGGCCGTCTGCGGGCGCAGGACCGGTTGCTGCTCCGGCCGGTTCTCTTCGAGCACGGCCCCCTGTGCGTCCTCGACCCTCGTGACCATGACGGGTTTGACCCGGATGCCGCCTCCCGCCAGGGTGCTGTACGCGCTTACCAGGTCAAGGAGCGTGACCTCGACCGAACCGAGAGCCAGCGAGTACACGGGCTGCAGCGTCCCGGTGATGCCCATGAGGTTGGCATAGCGGGCGACAAGCTCGGGGCCGATCTTGGATATCAGCCGGACGGCTACGAGATTGCGGGATAGGGCGAGGGCGCGGCGCAGGCTGATACGGCCGAGGAACGTACCATCGTAGTTTTGGGGCTGATAGTCAGGCTGACCGGCTATCTGGATGGTAATGGCCGAATCCGCTTCGATGTCGGCGGCCGTCACGCCGTTGTCGATCGCGGCGACGTAGACGAACGGCTTGAAGGCGGAACCGGCCTGACGCTTTGCCTGGATTGCCCGGTCGAACTCGCTGTGCTTGAAGTCCCGCCCGCCGATGAGGGCGCGGATGTAGCCGGTGCGCACGTCCATTGCCAGCAGCGCCCCCTGCACGTACCTGGGCGGGCCGATGGTAGAGTCGCGCCTGGCCGCCGAGTCATAGGCCGAGAGCGTCGGCCTGAGCTTGTAGTCCTTTTCTATCTGCCGCAGGTGTGAAAGCAGGGCCAGGTTCGCTGCCTGCTGCATGTCGAGGTCGAGCGTGGTGCGGATGACGGCTCCCGACCGGTAAACGAAGTCAGCACCGTACTTCTCCATCATGTAGCGACGGACCTCCTCCACGAAGTAGGGCGCGAGGTTGCCGCCGGAGCCCGGGGGTAGCACGGTTAGCGGCTGCTTCAGGCCGGCGTCGAGTTCCCTTTTCGATATGCAGCCGAGGCGGAACATCCTGGTCAGGAAGAAGTCACGCCGGGTGAGGAGACGCTGGGGATGGTTGTAGGGCGAATAGGCCGAGGGGTTGGCGAGCATCGCTCCGAGGGTAGCGCACTCGATCGGGTTCAGTCGGGCCGCGGTTTTGCCGAAGTACTTTTCCGCCGCGGCCTCAACTCCGTAGACTGAGCCGCCGAACCAGATCTGGTTGAAGTACATCTCGAGGATTTCGGACTTGGAGTAGTGTCGTTCCAGCTCGATTGCCAGCGCCATTTCCTTGGCCTTGCGGCTGAGACTCCGTTCAGGTGTGAGGAACATGGAGCGGGCGAGTTGCTGGGTGATGGTGGATGTGCCCTTGATGCCTCCGGCGTTCTTCACTATGCTCAGGGCCAGGCCGGGGATACGGGCGATGTCGATGCCCCAGTGAGAGTAGAATCGCTTGTCCTCAATTGCGACAACGGCCTGGCGCAGACAACTCGGGATGGACTCGAGCCGGACCGGGCGGCGTTTCTCCTGGTAGAAGTCGAATATGACCCGGCCCCGGAAGTCGAGTATCCGGGTGCTGGCCGGCGGTCGGAAGTTGGCGATGCTTTCGGCCGAGGGAATGCCGGAAAACAGGCCGGCTGCGGCTAATTGCGGCAGGAAGGCGATGAGCGCGATGAACAGAGCGCGGATGATTCTCATCGGTCTGAGCGCGATCTAAGAATCAAGAGCCAGTATACAGATTCGGCAAGGGCCGTCGGTCGTCCGTCCTCGGTCTTCGGTCGATCAGAGGGATTCAGCCAGCAGCTCGGCAACGTCCTTGATGCGAAGCCTGGCTTCGGAGTCGGTTGTCTTGACCGCGTCCTCGAGTGTGAGCGTGCAGTAGGGGCAGGCAGTAGCGAGAATCGTGGCCCCGAGGTCCACCGAGTCGGTCACCCGGGTTTCGGCCAACCGACCCTTGCCCGCTGACTCGAACCACATCCGGCCGCCGCCGCCCTCGCAGCAGAGGCTGGTTTCGCGCGAGCGGTCGAGCTCCACGAAACGGTCTCCGGCGAGCGCCTGCAGCACCTGGCGCGGCTGCTCGAACACCTTGTTCTGCTTGCCGAGATAGCAGGGGTCGTGGTAGGTGACGACCTCTTCAAGTTGACGCCTGGGCTTGAGCTTGCCGGCCTCGAGCAGCCCGGCCAGCAACTCGGTGTAGTGCACCACCGGCACGTCGAGCCCCGGGTAGTCGTTCTTGAATGCGTTGTAGCTGTGGGGAGAGGTGACGACGACCCGCTTGGGGTTGCGTTCCTTGATGAGCCTGGTGTTCGAGTCGCGCAGCTCTTCAAACATCCCCTGCTCGCCTATGCGCCTCTGCTCGCTCGCACAGCAGGTCTCTTCCTCGCCGATCACGCCGAAATCGACTCCGGCCGCGCGCAGCAGCTTGACCAGCGCCTGGGCAGCGGGCTGGCAGCGCGGGTCGTAGGCATTGGTACAGCAGGTGAAGAGAAGCACGTCCGTCTTTGACCCCGCGGCGATGACCGGTAGGTCCAGGCCCTGGGCCCAGTCCATCCGCTTCTCCCGGCCCCGTCCCCATGGGTTGCCCTGGACAAAGGTGCTTTCCAGCGCGCCCTGTATCTGGGTCGTCATCCGGCCGCTCTCGATGATCTTCGAGCGCATCTCGACCACGAGGTCGGAAGGCCGGACCGCCTTCGGGCAGCGTTCGGTGCAGGTCGTGCAAGTCGTGCACTCCCATAGTCCCAACTCGTCCGCGTTCAGGTTCTTGCACTCGTCGTTCAGATAGCAGTAGACCAGCTTGCGCGGGTTAAGGCTCGACTTGATGGACACCGGGCAGCCGCCGGAGCACCGCCCGCACTGGATGCACGACTTCAGTTCGAGGGTATCGATTGACATGGGCTTGTATTGTAGGAGGCTAGCCACATAAGTCAAGGAAGCGGACACGACTGGTAGGACGAGCGCGAGGCGCAAGCGGCGGGTGGAAGCGCCTCTTACCTGTCATCTCTCGAGCGTGAAGCGGACGCCAAGTTCGACGCCGATCACGCCGCTTGTCTCAATCCCGGATAACCTGTTGAAGAAGGAACCTGCATGGACGTCGGACTTTGACTCAGGGCAAATGGGCGGGCAAGTCAATGCCAGGCAGGTTTGCGGCATGGGTTCTCTCGGAGAGAGCGTGCGGAACGGCCGGATGCCGGGCGGGGGAGGCGGCTCTCCTGATGGTCTGCCTCATAGTTCGCCCCATGGCTTACCTGATAGCCCGCCTCATTGCTTGCCCCGTAGCCATCCTCGTAGTCTCGCTCGTAGCTTGCTCCATGGCTTGCCTTATGGTCTACCTCAAAACCTGCCTCACTCTCTGCCTCGTGGCCTGCACCATAGTCTGGGTCGTGGTCTACTTCATAGCTCACCTTACAGCCCGCATCATAGCTTGCCTCATAATCACCCTCGTAGCCCACTCCGTAGCCTGTCTCATGGCTCACCTCATTGTCTGCCTCACAGTCTGCCCCGTAGTCTCCCTCATAGTGGGGGAGACGGAGGGGTGGATTTCGGATGATGCGACCTTAGTCTCGCGACTCCCGTGAGTTACGGCATTCTCCCGCTTGACCGTCACTATATGAATTCATATAATGAGACGTGGCAGAGTCATGAGATGAAAAGGCCGACAGACACTTTCTCCTTTCCTCCCGAGCTTGGTCAGAGGCTCAGGGACTTGCGGCTCAAGGCCGGGCTGAACCAGCTAGAGCTGGCCCAGGCGATGGGCCGGACCGGCAAGGGCAAGGCCAACATCGTGAGCCGGATGGAGAAGGGTAATGTACAGTTCCCGTCGCTGAGCCTTGTCGCCGACCTCCTGCGTGGGTGTCGTGCGAGTTTCCGCGACGTCACCGACATCCTTGACCTGTACACCAACCTGCCGACCACGCAGCAGCAGGTTTACCAGGTGGCGCTGGGGCGGGTCGTTTCCGGTTTCTCACCGCAGATGCGGAAGCAGGTCGAGAACTACGACCGGCGTTTCGACCTGCCGAAGGCCGATCCCAAGCCGCAGCCGGCTCCGGTCGTGCCCGACCGGTTGAAGCGGCTGGAGCGGGCGCGCAGGAATGCGTCGGCAGCCCGACGTCGGCAGCTCTACGGTCAGTATCTGAAAGTCGCCGTCAACGACACCGGACTGGAGCCTGTGATGGCTGTCACCGTCCCGTTGTTCGACCACGGGCTGGAATGGTTCGGCATTCTGTACCGCACGCGCCGGGCGCGGCCGGGAAAACGGGAGATGCTACTAGCCAGGTCCCAGGCGGACTTTGCGGAGGCGAGCCGGTTCCCGCTGAATTCCATCCTCAGGCTGGAAGACGGCGTGCGACGGCGATTCGCCGAGCTGGAAAGGTCGGGAGATCTTGACTGGCTGCCGAACCTGGGCCTCGCGGAGTACGAGGCAGGACTCCTGTCCCCGGCCCGGATGCGGAACCTCAAGCAGGAACAGCACCGGGAGTTCGTGCGCAGGCTCGGTGAATACGATACTGCGCGGAAGGTGGCGGTTGAGCGAGTGTGGGCTGAGATGCAGCCAGTGCTGGACGAGGCGGGCGTGCCGGGCGAACGGCGCGCGGTCTATCGCGGCCTGGTCGGAGCGTGCTGCGCCGCGGCGCTCAGCCTCGAGTCGGGCAACGCCGGAGAGAAGAAGCAGCTCGACGAGTACATCCTCGTACCGCGCTGGATTCGGCTCGGGCTCGATACCGCTCTCGCGCAGAAACTCTGCGGCGTCATGCTCGCCCGTTTCCGCGAACTGGCCAAGTCCTTCCCACCCGACCCGAGACCGAAGCGGTAGTCGGTCACCAGTCCGGGTTTCACCACCAAGGCACCAAGACACCAGGGGGCAAAGCCAGAATGACGAAATCCGAATGACGATTGAAGTCCGAAGTCCGAGTAAGTAGGATCTGACGGCCGTACTCGGTCATTCGGATTTCGGGCTTGATTCGTCACTCGGGCTTCGGGTTTCGGGCTTCCGTCCTCGACGGCGGCTTGACAAGTCCCGCCTGTGGCCGATGATCGTGCGTCGTGGAGGTGCCATGAAGTATCCGTCTGATGTCGGGTTTTACAGTACGCCGAGTTCGGCCCGCGGCACGGCCGCCTCCGGCGGCTACGTATACGTGGCGCAGACCGCGTCGGGGCTAGGGGTGTATCAGTACACAGTCAGCAGTATCGAGGAAGCGTCGAGTGCCCAAGTGCGAATGGCGACTAGCGGGCCGACGGTCCTGTCCGGCGCGTCGGGCGTGAAGCGTCTGGCGTCCTGCGTCGTCTTCGATGCGATGGGGCGGAGGGTGGTGAACCCGCGATCTGGAGTCCTCTTCGTCATGGACGAGGGGCGAGGGGCGGGGGACGAGGGCCGGACCCGCAAGGTCGTCATCCAGAACTAGCTACAAGCTTCAAGCCGCAGGCTGCAAGCGACCCGAATCCGGAAGATCAGCCTCATCTGCGGAAAGACCGCTGTGGGCCTTGGCGGCCTTGGCGGTTCGCGGGGACCGCTCTACGGCTGGAGGCGGGAGATGGTTTCGCGGGCGACCGCGAAACGGAGGCTGTCGGCAGCGTCGGACGGTGCGGCGTTCTTCCGCAGCCATTCAAGGATGGGCGGAATGGTGCCGCCGTGGATGCGCACCGAGCGGTTGATCGTTTCGGTCAGGACCTTCTGAGCCTGGAGCTTCACCAGCATCGAGTCGTACTCGACCTTCTTGCCTTCGGCAGCAAGCCAAGCAGTGTGATAGACCAGCCAGCGCAGGGCCTCGCTGTCGCCGGCCATGTCGCCGAGCGCTTGCTGGATGGCCTTGCGCTCGGAGATGTGCGTGCCCATCGAAGTCCAGTCGTGGGCATACTGGGCGCTGACTGCGAGCAGCCGGTCGCAGGTGCCGAGGATGGCCGCCGCCCTGATGAGGCGCGTGAGCGGGAACCACCTGCGGCCAAGAGCCATCGCCTTGCCCGGGGGGCCGAGGACCTGCTCGGCGGTGACGGCGCAGTCCTTCAGAGTCAGCAGGTTGCCGGTGAGGGTGGTGCCAGGGGCGTCGGAATCCAGGAGCAGGCAAACAGGACCTAGTGGTCCAATAGGACCCATGGCGGAGGCAAACACCAGGTAGAAGTCGGCTTTGGGCTTGCGCAGGACCTTGGTTCCGTTCAGGATCCAGCCCGAGTCGGATTGGGTCGCAGTCGTGGCCATCTTCGAGGGTTCGCTGAATGGCATGGGCTCGTCGAACGCAACGCCGTAGGTCTTGGCGCCTTCGACCACGGGCGCAAGGTACCTGGGCTTCTGCGCGTCTGAGCATTCGTAGAGGAAGGGTGTGAGTTCGCCCCATTCGACGGGGATGATGGTCTGAGCAAGCTCTTCAGCAATCAGGCAGGTCTCAATCGGGCCGAGGCCGCCGCCGCCGAACGCCTCGGGCACACCCGCGCTGTACAAGCCCATCTCCTTCAAACTGCCGGTCGCTGCTTCGACTATCGCGGTCCGCTCGGCCGGTTCTTTGGCGTTGAGGAACTTGGGTTCTTGAGGTAGCAGGTCGCGCCGCACGAACTCGTGCGCGGTCTGGCGGACCATGTCTGCGTCTTCGCCGAAGGTGAAGTCCATGTTAGGAGAGTGATCCACTGATCAAGTGGTCTAGTGACCTAGTGACGGGCATCAGGATTTGTGGGTGTAGTCGGGGAGAAGGATGGGAGACTTCACCTCGGAGCCGAGGCCCTTGGCCTGCAGGTCCTTCCGCCAACGTTCGACGTGAGCGAGGCCGAGCTGCAGGTCTCCTGTTCGTTTCCTGGTCAAGTTGGCTGCTGCAGTCCCCGCCCTGCGACCGAATACCACTACATCGAGCAAAGAGTTACCCATCAAGCGGTTACGACCGTGTACTCCACCGGATGCCTCGCCGGCCACGAGCAGACCTTTCACGTTGGTGGCGCAGTCGGTGGTGATTTCTACGCCGCCGTTCTGGTAGTGAAGAGTAGGGTAGACGAGCATCGGTTCTTTGGCGATGTCGATGCCGTGCCGGCCGAACTGGCGCACCATAGCCGGCAGTTCGCGCTTGACCGTGCCCGCGCCGCGCCGGATTTCAATCATCGGGGTGTCGAGCCAGACTGCCTGCACGGCCGTCGGGGTCGTGACGCACTTGTTAAGGCTGCACTCGCGGATGATGGCCGAGGCGACGACGTCGCGAGTCTCGAGCGGGAAGATGAACTGGTTGCCCTCGGAATTGACCAGCTGCGCGCCGATGCTTCGGACCTTCTCGGTGACGAGCAGGCCCAGTATCTGCTGCGGGTAGGCCGCACCGGTCGGGTGGTACTGCATCGTGTCGATGAAGGCGAGGTGGGCGCCCGCGCGGTAGGCAAGGACCAGCCCGTCGCCGGTCGCGCCGTAGTGGTTTGAGGTCGGGAAGCCCTGGTAGTGGAGACGGCCGCTGCCGCCGGTGGCGACGATGACTACCTTGGCGCGGACGACCGAGTACTTGTTCAGGTTGAGGTTCTGCAGAACCGCGCCCGTGACCTCGCCTTTGGCATCGGTCAGGAGTTCGACCGCGGGCGAGAATTCAAGCAGCGCGATGTTGCTGCGGCTGCGGACTTCGTCACGCAGCGTGCGCATGATCTCCGCGCCGGTATAGTCGCGGGCGGTGTGCATCCGGCGCCGGGAAGTGCCGCCGCCGTGGATGGTCTTCATCGAGCCGTCGGGGTTCTTGTCGAACATGGCGCCGAGATCTTCGAGCCAGCCGATTGCCTCAGGCGCGTCCGACACCAGCGCCTCAACCAGGTCGGGGGTGTTGGCGAAGTGTCCACCGCCCATCACGTCCACATAGTGGATGGCCGGGGAGTCGTTGTCCTTGTCCGCGGCCTGGATTCCGCACTGCGCCATCATCGTGTTCGCGTCGCCGAGCCTGAGCTTGGTAGCGATCATCACCCTGGCTCCGGCGTTGTCGGCCATGATCGCCGCGGAGCAACCCGCGCCGCCGCCGCCGATGATGAGCACGTCGCATTCGTAGTCAGCCTTGTCTATGCTGACCTTGGCGACGTCGAGGCCGGAGTCGGCCTCAAGCAGCAGCGCCAGCTCGCGCGGCGTGCGGTCACCGGCGTTCGGGCCGATACGCAGGGCGGCAAACGTCTCGGCCCGGTAGTCGGGGTGAAAGCCTCTGAGCAGCTCTTCTTTGCCCTCAGCCGTGGCGCGGGGGAACGTCTCGGACATCCGTCGTTCGCGGCCGGCGACAACAGCGTTCAGCGAATCCTGCATGGTGGCGGGGTAGCTCATATTCCCTCCGACCGGACGAGTTCAGAATTCAGAGACCAGAAATCAGAAGTCAGAGTTGTTCGGATTCCGGTCCTGCGTTCTGCACTCTGCATTCTGCATTCTGACTTCTGAATTGTTCGTTTCTCCATGCTACTCTCCCGCCTCGATGTCGCGCTCGGCGTAGCGCTTCTTGAGCTCATCTTTGGACTGCTTCTTGAGACCCGCGATGGACTCCTGGAACTTGCCGGCCTTGACCTCGTCGCGGCGGCGGGCCAGATGCTCAGACTTTGGGGCCAGCTTGCGGCCATGGATGCGGCGGCAGAGCAGGGCGGCGTTGTGCTTCACCAGTTCGGCCGGACAGCGGGATACGCACAGCCCGCACATGATGCAGTCGAACGAGATGTCCGCGGCCGCGGTCAGGTCGCCGCGGACGATGGCCGAGACATAGCCAAGTACGTCTATGTCCTGCGGGCAGGACTTGGTGCAGGTGTTGCACCCGTAGCAGCGGAGCATCTCCGGGTAGAGGTGGAGTACTTCTCCGGCTTCACCCTTGAGTTCGGACAGGCGATAGGTCGACCGGTTGGCCGGGTAGAACGGGATCATGGCGAGCTGCATGTCGGGTTCGACCTTGGTCTGGCAGGCGAGCGCGAACTTCAGATGGAAGTCGCCGGGCAGCCGGTAGACCGTGGCGCAGGCGCCGCAGAACCCGCCGCGGCAGCCGACGCCGCGCACCAGCTTGTAGCCGGCGTACTCATAGGCCTGCAGGATAGTCAGCGAATCCGGCACGCGGTGCCGCTCGCCCTGGATGTAAATGTTAACGAGGTGAGTGTCAGCCATTCTCGGCCTCCTCAAGGAAAGCGTCCAGATAATAGTCGTCGGTCGGCCCGAGCCGGTCCAGCAGGTGTTTCATCTGCTCGACCGTGCGGGTCTTTACTACGTAGTGCTTGATGCTGGTGTCTACCTGCGGGCAGGACATGACGCAGGCGTAGCAGCGGTCGCAATCGGTGCCGACCATGGTCTCAAGTGCGAGCGAGGTGCGCTGGGCCGTCTTCTGCAGCCGGGCGGGCTCGCGGGCCAGGAGCGAGCAGATGTCAACGCAGTTGCCGCAGCCGAGACAGGCCCGGCTGCCCGCCAACGGGTCGTCGGTCTTGAGCGTGTGCGAGGGACCGAACCCGGAAGAGAGGAGACGGCACCGGGCAACCGGCGGTTCGGAGATATCGAGGATGCGCTCAAGTACCTCGACCACGTCAGCGATGGCTGTCTGCTTGGTGTCAGGCATTCTCAGTAATGGGACCTATTGGACCAACTCGACCTATCAGGGCGCTACGTCGTCCTCTGCTTCTTGAATTCTTCCGTCAGCATCGGGACTATCTTGAACAGGTCGCCGACGATGCCGTAGTCGGCGACTTTGAATATGTTGGCCTCCGGGTCTTTGTTGATAGCGACAATGGTCTTGGAGTTGACCATGCCGACGATGTGCTGGATCGCACCGGAGATGCCGCAGGCGATATAGAGAGATGGCGCCACTACCTTGCCGGTCTGGCCCACCTGGAACTGGTGGTCGCGCCAGCCCGCGTCCACCGCGGCGCGCGAGGCGCCGACCGCGGCATTGACGACACCGGCCAGCTCTTCAAGCATCGCATAGTGTTCCGGTCCCTTCATACCGCGGCCGCCGGAGATGATGATGTCGGCTTCGGTAAGCTCGACCGTCTTGATTACGGCTTTGACGATCTCCGCCACCTTGGTGCGCAGTTCGGCCGGGGCGGCGCTGCCGAGGACAATCTGGGCGCCTTTGTCGTTTTCCGGCTGGGCGCCGTAGGCGCGCGGCCGCATCGTGATCACGAGCGGGTTGGCCGTCGGAGCCTTGACCCGGGTGACCGCCTTGCCGGCGTAGACCGGGCGGGTCATGATCGGGTTGCCGGTTTCGTCGAACTCCAGCGCGGTGCAGTCCGGGATGATTGCGGTCTCGAGCCGGGCGGCGAGCGTGGCTCCCAAGTCCTTGCCCATGACGGTTGCCGACATGACCACGGTGTGCGGCTTGTGCTCGCGGCACAGCTTCTCCAGCGAGCCCGCGTAGCCGTCAGACGTATAGAACTGCAGTGCCGGGTCATCCACGATTATGACCTTGTTGACGCCGAACTTCACGATCTCGGTCGCCAGGTCTTTGATGCCGGAGCCGACCACGACGGCGGCCAGGCCGCCGCCTCGCTTCTCGGCAATGGCATAGCCGGCACAGAGGGCCTCAAACGCGACCTTCTTCAGCCTGCCTTCACGCTGTTCGCAGAATACCAGTACCATCAGTTATCTCCAGTCATGTTGTGGGCATTCGGCAGGCAGGCCCGCCGGGGCCTGGCCAAGCGCGATTGTAGCAGGCAGAAGCGCCAAGTCAAATGGGGGGCAGCTTCCGGACCGCATGGCTCAGGAGTCAATACCGCTTGACATGACGGCAGCACTGGTTAGAGTGGATTCGAGCATGTTTGCGCTCTCGTTGATAATGGTCCTCGTTCTGGCGGCCGGTCCGGCCGCAAACGACGTGAACCCGAACGCGCCGCAGATAGCTCCATACGGCCGGTTCGCCAGCATGACAACACCGCCAACCAAGGAATGGTCGATAGCCCTTCCGTCGCCCTATTGCGTCGGCGTGACGCCGGTGCAGGACACCCTTATGTGGGTTTCGGCCGGGCAGAGCAACATGAAGATCTACGTCTACAACATCAAGGACCCGGCCCGTCCTCTCGTCGACAGCTTCCCGCAGGGAGACGGCCCGACCGGCTGGGGTATACGGGACATGGCGTTCAAGGCCTCGACCAACGAGGTGTTCGCCGGATACGACAACCAGAAGTTCAACGTCTACGATGCGACGACCCACGAGAGGAAGCATACCTACATGGTGTCCCGCTACAGCGGTGTGGTGCGCGGCTTCGCCTACAGCCCGTACCAGGACTCATGCTGGACTTGTGACTTCGATTCGGCGCCGATGACCAAGTTCTCCATCAACGGCGCCAACGGGCATGCGGTCAGACCTCTATCTGAGATGCCCTTCGCCTACGGACTCGCCTTCGATAGATACCAGCACTGCTTCTGGGTGACCCAGGCCGGCGCGGTCGGTGCGAGCCCGACGCTCAAGATGGACTTCGCATACAACGTGGTTGACAGTTTCAATGCGGAAGGATGGGACCAGGGAGGCGGTTGCGAGATGTGGAAGGATACTTTCCTGCTGCAGCTCAACCAGAGTTCGCCGGACGAGGTTTACTGCATGCGTTTCGTCCTCAGCCCGCTGCCTGACCATGACGTCGGCGTGAGCGCGATCATTGTGCCGCCGGCCAACATTAACCCCGGGTCGTTTGCGCCAAAGGCAAGGGTCATGAACTTCGGAGCCAACTCGGAGGCCGGCATCCCCGTGACCTGTTGGATCGACTCCTCCGGTACCCGCATCTACGCTGCCAGTGAGACGCTGCCCGGGCCGCTTGGCCCCGGTCTGGAAGCTGTTGTCGGTTTCGCCCCAAACTGGACTTCCGGCCCGGTGGGAGCCCTGTACAGCGTGACCATGTTCACATCCCTGCCCGGCGATGAAAACGTCCACGATGATACGACCGCCGGCACGACCGCGGTCACGGGCGCGATTCTCGCAGATACCGTCCACGTCCGTTCTGCCGGCTCAGTGGCCCCGACGATTGATGGGAACATGACCGCCGGTGAGTGGGACGCTGCCGACGTCTATGATTTCAGCGACCTGGCGGGGCGCGGCGGCACTCCCCAGCCGGCAGGTTCCTGTCTCGCCCGCTTCCTCTATGACTCAGCCTTTGTCTATCTGGCGACGGAGTGTCCCTACCGAACGACCCGCGTCCCGCTCGACCAGTTCGGGCCGTTCATGGACGAGGATGGAAACAGCCTGTGGGCCTCCGATTCCAGTGAAGGCGGCTACGCTTTGGAGTACTCCGGGTCCGATGACCAGGCTATCTACAGCGCGGCCCTCGACACCATGGGGAACAGGTGGGAAATGGGTCCGGCTCCGGGCGCCTTGAGCGCGAGTTCGCTGGCCAGCGGCCATCTGCAGTTCGAGGCCCGTATCCCCATCGGGGTATTCAAGTGGCAGTGGAGTATCAGCGGCGGTGATGTAGCCGGTCTCTTTCAATATGCCTCGCTTGATAGTTCTCGCACCTACGTAGGTTGGTGGCCGCAGTCGGTGACGCTACCGCAATGGCCCAACCCTCGGTACTACGGTACGATGATCTTCGATTCCCTGTCGCCGGGCGTTGTTGACCGCACTGCAGGCATTCCGTTCGCTCTTCGCCGTGCCGGTCCCAGTCTCGTCCGAGACCGGGTCCTGATCAGCTACTACGTAGGCGGTCCGGCTGACGTCAGACTGGCGGTGTATGACGCGGCGGGTTCGCTGGTCAGGACGTTGGTCAGCGGTCGCTTGACGCCGGGCGAGAGGTCAGCGGCGTGGGATCGGACTGACAACAGCGGCAGGCGGGTTGCGGACGGGACCTACTTCTATCGCCTGGTTGTAGACGGCAGATCCCTTTCGGGCAAGGCGATTATCCTTCACTAGGCAGTTTCGGTCCTTCCGTCTCCTGTCGAGCCCGACCCGTCTTGACTCGCTGGATGCCGTGGCTACACTGACAGCCTGTTCGCGTCCGTCCGGGAGGCGCGGGAGCGCACCCCGAAGAAAGCCGGAAACACTCAACATCTCAAGGAGGAACGTGTGAGAATCGGTGCTACTGTCCTGAACCTGATGCTTGTCGTCGGGTTCTCCCTGGCAGCGCAGCCCGCTGCCATGAACGCGCACGGCGCGTTCAGTTCTGCGCATAGCCCATCTGAAGGCGTGGTCAGTGACAAGGCGCCTTCGGCGTTCAGGCCCCTCAATCCGGGGGACACGCTGCACTTGGACGGTGAGGAGTACAACAACGCCGTTGGGCTGACTGACGGCGGCACTTTCTATTCGGCCGTCCGCCTTGCTCCAACCAGAGCCTGTACGGTTGAGACGATCATTTTCTACAAGTGGCATGAATCGAACAACAACTACCTGTTCGTGTGGGGTCCGGGTTCGTCGACCCAGCCCGGCGCGGTGATCGAGTCGGTGCCCTATACCGGCGCGGTCTCGATGAGTTGGCAGAGCGTCGCGTTGACTACTCCGGTGCCGCTGGATTCGGGTGAGGACATCTGGGTCGGTCCCCGGATCAACCACACCTACCCCGATAGCTTTCCGTTGGGAGTTGACGACGGTCCGGCCGTGGCCACGCGCGGTGACTGGGTCAAGATTTCAAGCACGTGGGAAGAACTGCGCACCTACAACTTCGACGTCAACTGGCACATACGGGCGATTCTTGGGCACGCTCCGGCCTTTGCCAAGGACCTTGGTCTCGATCGGATAGTCGCGCCCCCGACGCAGATGGAACCTGACTCGCTCCAGCCGTCCGTGATCCTGAGGAACTTCGGCTCGGCCGCGCAGGACAGCTTTGTGGTAAAGTGCCTGATTGATTCGGTCGGGACACGAGTGTATGAGGACAGCGTGGTGTGGACCGATTCGCTGCAGCCGGGTGTGGCCGAGACGGTTGCATTCGTAACGTGGCGCACCGGCCAGCACGCGGCCTACGACATCACCATGTTCGTCTCTTTGCCGGATGACTCGAATCCGGCAAACGACACCCTCGTCCGTCAGACCCTGGTCAGCATGCCGACACTTGTTTGGGATACGTTGACCCCGGCCCCGGCTCCGGGACGCTACTGGTGCCCGGGTACCGGCTCCTACCGCGATACGCTGTGGTTCCTCGGCGGCAGGATGTCGAGCCCGATCTCCACGACTACTATCACTGCCTACGACGTTGTCAGCGGCACGTGGATTGATAGCGGCCTGCCCTTGCTGGATACGGCACGGCGCGCGGGTGGCGGCGGCAGGATCGGCAACAAGATCTACGTCGCGGGAGGACGCGACACGGCGAGCACGACCCTGCGGACGTGCGCGGAGTTCGACCTTGACACGAAGGTTGTTACCATCAAGGCCAGTATGCCGGCCGCTGCCTGGTCGGTGGCCAGTGCGGTTGCCGGTGACAAGCTCTACATCATTGGCAGTGAAGTTCAGACCGGCACGACCTACGAGTACAACCCGGCGGTAGATTCGTGGAAGACCAAGGCCACGCTTTCGGCCGGGCGCGGCTGGGCCTGCGCGGCCGGTGCCAACGGCAAGGTCTACGTGATGGGCGGCTCCGGCGCTTCCGGGACGTACAGCGACTGCTGGGTTCTTGACCCGGTTGCCAACACTTGGACACAGAAGGCCAACATGCCCGGTCCGCGTATCTACTCGGCGGCGGTTACTTACCACGACAGCCTGATATTCGTGATTGGCGGATCGACCGACGGTGCAGTTGCGGCTGACAAGCTGGTGTATGAGTACAACATCGCCGCCAACAGGTGGAAGACCCAGACGCCCAAACCCACGGCCAGCGGATGGCATATGGTGAACGTGGTCGGTGATGCGATCTACGTTGCCTACGGTTCGGATTGCACTACCCCGACCTACCTGACCGATCTCGATGTGGGCTGGCCCCCGCTCTACGGTATCGAGGTGTTGCATGTGGCGCAGCCGGAAGAAGCGTGCCGCATCAACCCGTCAGTGGTGCGTGACTTCGCGCGCATCAGCTACTCGGTTGCCAGGGCCGGGAGAGTCGAGCTCGGGATATACGACGCCGCCGGCAAGTTGGTGCGAACGCTGGTAGACGGCGCGGTCAAGGCAGGCAGCCAGAGCGTTGTGTGGAACCGGACAGACAACACCGGCCGGCGTGTTGCCAACGGGTCCTACTTCTATCGGCTATCAGTTGACGGCAAGTCGGTGTCTGGCAAGGCGATCGTCCTCAAGTAGACAATCGCGGGCTCTATCGCGGAACCGGCCTTCGGGCCGGTTCTGCTTTCATGCGCCGGGGGAGCCGGAAACGGAAGCCCGCCGGCGGGGCCGGCGGGCACTCCAGCGACAGGACTCGAACCTGTGACCCTCCGGTTAACAGCCGGATGCTCTACCGGTTGAGCTACGCTGGAATCTGAGTCGGTGGTATGTTATCTGCCTCAGCCTCTAAGTCAAGGCTAACGGACGAGGGCGAACTTGGTGGCGCTGCGGCCGAAGGTGGTCTGCAGCACGGCGACATACAGCCCGGCCGCGACCGGCTTGCCGGCATGGTTCAGGCCATTCCAGTAGGCTCCAATCCGCTCAATCGTCGCCATGTCGCCGTTGTCTCCGTACCGGCCCGGGCGGGTCATGACGGAGTCGTTCAGGACTATCGTGTCAATCAGCGCGCCCGACGCGGAGAAGATGACGATGCGTGCCTCGAAGGCCGGCCGGGTCAGGTTGACAGGGAAGTGGACTAGCGGCTGCGAGGCGGGGATGAAGGGATTGGGGAAGATGGTTCCGATTCTGTCGCCGGGAACGTCAACGATGCCCTTTTCCGGTGGAAAGAGCTTGTAGGCTGAGTCTACGCGCGGTACACCGAAACCGAACGTGCAGCTCTTGACCGAACGGGTGGCGGTGGCGAACAGGACTGCCTTGATGGAGTCAGACGACCACTGGGGGTGGGCTTCCTTGAGCAGGGCGCAGGCGCCAGCAATCAAGGCAGTGGCGCAGGAGGTCCCGGCACTGCCGGTGAGATAGTCTTCCGAGTCCGGGAACACCACAGCCACGGTGTCGGAGAGCGCGACAAGGTCGGGCTTGACCCTGCCGTCCGAGGTCGGGCCAATGCCGCCGTCGCGCCATGGTAGCAGGTTCTTCTCCACGCCGCCGGCGGTGATGACGCCGTCAGCATCCCCCGGCGCAACTATGTAGGGCGTCGGCCACGGGTAGTCGGGGTCGTTGTTGCGATTCCCCATCGCCGTGACGATGAGCAGACCTCGCTTGGCGGCAATTGAAGCAGCGATGGAGATGGGCGCCGTCTTCCCGTCGTACTGGTCATCGCCGTGCCAGTTCCGGTACCCGAGGGAGGTCGAGACGACGTCCGCGCCCATGCGGTCGGCCCATTCCAGGGCCTCAATGTACGCGTCCTCCTCCATGTTGTACTCGTAGAAGCGACCGCTGCGGACTTTGTACAGCTCGGTCTTGGCGATGAGCAGGTCCACTCCCGGGGCAACGCCAATCACGCCGCCCTGCTGCCAACCGGAGATGATGGAGGCCATCTTCGTACCGTGGTCGGGCTGCTCGGTGGAGAACCTGGCAGTGTCTGAAGACTGCCATACCGCGCTGTCGTCTCCGCGCTTGAACCACAGTGCGACCGGTCCGCCTTCTGCTGCGGCCAGCACCGGCATTGCGTCAAATCCTGTTGTGTCAACCAGCGCCGGTTTGGACCAGGTGCCGCCGAAGTCTTGAGAAGTCGCCCGATGGAGGAAACCTCCCACCTCGTACACGAGGGTGATCCCAGACAGGGAGTCGGAGTTGACGTCGAATCCGCCGATGGAGAACATGCTGTCGGCCGCGGTTCCCGCGACACTCCAGCTCTGCCCCGCGTCCTCGGATCCGACGGCCGCAAGGCGTGAGCATGCGGTCTGCGACCGGTCTTCGTACACCAGCAGGCGCCGCGGGTCGTTGCGAATCAGTCGAGTGCGGACCGCACCGGCGGCAACGGGCTCATTCAGCACGGCGAACGTGCTCCCGCCGTCGGCGGAGCGGAACTGCCTGACACGGCCACTCTTGAGGCCGGTCGTGACAATGTCGATGCCGTCCGCGCCTGCCGCAATCTGAAGACCGGACAACGGCTCACCGGCAGAGAAGGCGGTGGTCTCGACTAGTACCGGCTCCGGCAGCGCTACCGAGGCCTTCCACAGCATCACGAGCGAGTCCGATTGGACGAACGCAAGATAGAGGGTGTCTTCCTGCACGGCTAGGGCAGGGTAGCGTCCGGAGGCGACCAGTCGCGGGTCGCCGTGCCAGACAGCGCCCTGGAAATACCCCAAGTACAGGCTGGCTGCAGCCGGAGAAGGCGATGCAGGGGTCAGCTGGTTGTAGGCAAGGTAGGTGATGCTGTCGTTTCCAGTCAGGGTCAGGTTCTCAAACGTAGGTCCGGAGCCCTGGCCGGCGGGCGCGGACATTACCAGGGGTAGCGGCGAGCCCCAGTTCCTTCCTCCGTCGGTTGACGTACTGGCGAAGACCGCCCGGCGTGGAGCATTGTAGCCGTAGGCAAAACTGTCGGCGCAGAATGCCAGCAACAATGTGTCCCGGGAACCGGACTGGACTCCGACCGTGTGCAGAACCGGGCTCCGGGCAAAGCCCAGGTAGCGGATGCTGTCTGCGGCCTCTGGCTGCCATGAAGCGCCGGACCGGGCCGAGTAGCAGTTGTCCCCGGAGATGAAATCGAATTGCTTGTAGATGCGTGCCTTGGCGATCCCGCGGTGAGTGAGTTTGATACCGGTGTCGAATATGGCCAGTTTGACATTGGAGCCGAAGTAGCCGCGGAAGAAGAGGCCGGGAACACCCATCATCTGTGCCTGGTCGTAGGACGGTCCGTAGAACCGGTGAGCGTAGGCCGTGTCAGTTGCCCGGTACTGAGTGGCCGAGGGTACGCGTGCGAGCGGAAAGCTGTCTGCCTCCGGCGCGGACCTGGAGGCGACCGGTTTCACGTCGTAGACGAATGGAAGCGAGTAGGCGTGCGCTACCAGGTCGGGAGGCAGGTCGAAGCTGGCGGCATTGAGCCAATTGGACGCGGTTCGTAGTCTCCCGCAGAGTTCCTCGATC
>Ga0233421_10000164_pt1 | contig 34208 bp, 31 predicted proteins | sample Watercolumn_Mata_3_FD_182725 | JGI IMG/M metagenome (GOLD analysis project Ga0233421, IMG submission 182725) | Freshwater microbial communities from Lake Matano, South Sulawesi, Indonesia - Watercolumn_Matano_2014_107_MG | ecosystem: Environmental > Aquatic > Freshwater > Lake | place... | reverse complement strand
GATTTCAACGAAACGCTCTAACCAGCTGAGCTACGGACCCAAAAGGTGGGGGGGCAAGACTGAGCTAATCGCCCATATTTTCTTAAATAGAATAGCGTTTCCGCTCTAAAAAGTCAAATTTTATCTCATATGCACTCCTCCCGTATACGCTATCGCGAGCGCATCGGCGGCGTCGTCGAGGCGGTAGGCTAACATTATTTAATTTTTCTAAAAAATCCAACGTGGCCTCAACAGACGCGTTATTTGTATTTACAAACGTCAGCCGACCTGCATATCTTTTGTATAAAGACATAATAAATTCGTCGGCCCACGACGGAGTAAAGGTAATAACCCCCTCAAAATCGATCTCTATTCTCTCGTCTGGACCAAGAGAATTTAGAGACGGCAAAAAAGCGGCATAAGCTTCTTTGCCATCTTGCCTTGATACTAGCGTTGTCCCAAATTTTTTTAGTTCCATTCTCATATTTTAAAATCTTATTTGTGCCAAACATCCGCGAATCGCAGTGTCCGCTTTTTTATATCGTATATTTTAAATCTATGCAAAAACTCAATTTTATACCAAGATTGAAGCGGGGCATTATTTAAATACCGCGCCGGCGTAAGCGATGGCTGGTGAGTAAACGGAAATTTTTACTCCCGCTTTTTCATTTTTAAAATATACTCGTCCTGCGTTTCCTCGAGTTTAACATCAAAATATTGTCCAAATAACCGCTCCAACTCTTCTTTTGATCTAATATTGGATATTTCGCTATAGCACATTCCCTTCTTCCAATCCAAACCGTATTCTTCTTTAAACTTTACTTGCCAATCTTTACCAAATTATTTTTCTAAATTATCGGAAGTTATTTCTTCCACGCCATAATGCCTTGCCTCTGCCACTGTCAGTTTTCGTTTGTATTGGGTGACCAATAATTCTCTACCGGGCCTTAAAATATCCGATAAATTTTTTACCATCCTCGCTTCTATTTCTCCTTTTATAGCCGGGGCCTCCAAGACATGCATCAATGTAACGGCATCTTGGCTGGACAAACCGATACCGGCTCGTTTTAAACTTTCAATATCCGTAACGTCACCCTGCTTCATTTTAACTTCTGTTCCTGCCAAATTTGTTTTATTTGCCTCTTCGACTTCGGTTTCTTCATAATTAACCGAATTTATATTTTCCGGATCAACCCCCATTCTCAGAAACTCCGCCGTGTCCTTACCCTGTCCATCGCCGATTACACATACTTTGCTATTCGGCCCAATCGGCTTTTCGAGAATTTTCCGCGTCCTACTTATCTCATATTTAATAACCGGCGATGCTTCATATTGCCGCGTGCTCTCTTTTTTTATCTGTTCTTGTTCTCTTGGTTTATCCGCCGCTTTCGGCTTTGCTACTATATTTTCGGCGGTTGGTATGTTCTCGGCACTACAAAGTTGGAAACTTCATAAAATTATCTTCCGAACACCGCACCGGCATAGGCAATCGCGAGCGCATCGGCGGCGTCGTCGGGTTTAGGGATTGATTTTAGGTCGAGAAGAACTTTGACCATCTCCTGCATCTGGCGTTTATCGGCCCGGCCGTAGCCGGTTACGGATTGCTTAACTTCTAGCGGCGTAAATTCTTGGATTGGCAAATGGTGTTCAGCGGCTTTCAAAACAATCGCTCCGCGCGCCTGGCCGACATCAATTGCGGTTTTTTGATTTTTGAAAAAGAAAAGTTTTTCAATAGCCGCTAGTTCCGGTTTATATTTTTTTATTATTTCATTAATATCTTCGGCAATTTCCACGAGCCGTTTTGGAAAAGCTGTCTTGGCGCCGGTTTTGATCACGCCAAAAGCCACGGCCGAGATTTTGCCTCCCTCTTTTTTTATGACGCCGTAACCAACGGTGGCGTAACCCGGGTCTAAGCCCAATATTATCATAAATGTAAATATCTCATGCCCAAGGCAGATCCGCCTCGGGCGGAAAAATGTAAAATGACAGATATAAAATGTCAAAATAATTTTTTATTTTTGCATTATCATTTTGATTTTTGATTTTTGAATTTTACATTTAAATATCCGCATTGGTATAATATTCACTCACATCCTCATTCTCTTCCAGATCGCTGAACAAGTCTTCAAGTTTGGCGCGGATGTCGTCCGGCACGGCAATCTTTTCCTTTGTCACCCACCCAAGGCCGGCATATTCGATTTTTAATCCGGCCATTTCCAGCGCGCTTTTAACTTTTTCCAGATCGTTCGGTGCGGTATAAATGGTAAATAAGCCATCTTCATCTTTGATATCAACCGCCCCCGCATCAATAGCCGTCATCTCAATCTCATCGCGATTTTTTATTCCTGCGAAGGGCATTTGCAAAATTCCCTTTTGCTCAAACATCCAGCGTACCGAGCCGGATGCGCCGAGCGAGCCGCCATTTTTGCTTAAGATGTGTTTAACGTCGGAAGCGGCGCGATTTCGGTTTTCGGTTAAAATTTCAATCAAAATTCCGACTCCGCCCGGGCCGAATGCTTCATATATCAGTTGTTCATATTGAACCGTCTCACCGCTCTCGCTTGTGCCCCTTTTAATCGCCCGTTCAATATTGTCCTTTGGCATATTCGCCTCTCTTGCCTGGTCAATTGCCATTCGAAGCTGAAAATTCATCACCGGATCCCCGCCTTTTTCTTTGGCCGCGACGGTGATCCCCCTCGCCAAACGCGTAAAAATAGCACTCCGCTTGGCATCGGTCGCGCCTTTTTGATTTTTTACTTTTGCCCACTTTGAGTGTTTGGACATGTCAAAAAAATATAGAAGCATCGAAACATAAAAACAAATTTACTTCGATGCTTCGTGGCCTCGATATTTTTAATTGTAAGCTCACTTTATCAAAAATTCGCCCAAAAAGCAACGCCGATAATCCGCGGTATCCGTCATTATCAGCGTTATCAATATTTAAAAAAGCTCCCAAAGTGGGAGCTCTGTTTTTACTGCGGTTTTTCAATCTCAAGCGGTTTTTCATCAAGATAATACGTGCCATCTTCTTTAAGGACGCAGGCGATGACTGTGCTTTGGGCAACTGGGGAGTAGCCGGCGCGCGAGGCATAGGTGCTGAAGAAACGGTAAGTGGCGGGACAGATTATCACATATTCAACGCGCTCGACGATGCGCATATTCACGACTTCGCCGTTTTTGTCGCGCACAAACTCGCGGCAACGTTTGACATTTTTTCCGGACGTAAGGTCGTGAACGTGTCCCATAACCGTGAACATCGTGTGTTCGTTGGTGAGAAGCGGTCGGGAAGCGGCGTTGAGCTTACCGCCTTTGGTTTGCGCTCCGCTTTTGCCGTGCTGGATAAAAAAGGTGAAGACATTGCCGCGCCAGAGCACGTCAAGATAAACTGGCTCGCTGAAATATGGAATGCCAAGATTGTCGCAGACGCCAAACTCAAGCGGATCGATATTGGCGAGCTTGAGCGAGCGTTCTTCGTGATTTCCGGGCAGAGCGGCGAAACATTTATGGGCGATCGGTCGGAGAATTTCGCGGATGGAAAGCACCTGTGCGTGAGGCGGCATCACCTGTTCGTAAACCGAGCCACCGATGGAGCTTGCCAGGGCGTTTTCAATCACATCGCCGATGATGACGAAGAAGGCGTGGTCTTTTTCCAAGAGTAATTTGAGATATGCCCGAAAAGCCCCCTCATCGTGGCCAAAGGCGCCATAATGGATGTCGCCAAAAGGATAAATTTTAAGCTTCTTTGCTGGAAGATCGTCCGAGACTACCACTTGTATGTATGGCTGGGATGCGCCAGTTTCATCTTTGGCGACGTCGTAATACCAAATTTTCGGCGCGACTGTTTTTGCCGGCGGTTCGGGAGCGAGCCGATAAATCATCTGGCCGTCTCGGTCCTTCGCGGGGAAAAGATTGTAGCCCTCAATTTTTTTGAGGAGCAATTTTTGCACCATTTCTTCCGAAAGAGAAAAATGTTTGGCGATTTCGCGCAGATTTCGGCTAACGCAGAGAAACTCCGCAAGTTTCTTCGGGTCGCAGTTATCCATCGTTTTTTCTCCTTTATTGAGTCAAAGAACGTAACTTGCTACCATCTTACAGCAAAATTTTCAAAAAGAGAACACATAAAAAAAGACCCGTCAAGGGTCTTTAAATAATTAGTCGGAGTATCCGCAGTCGCCGTCGGGGAAAAGAATCATCGCGCAGGAACCGCGCGCCGAGGGCGATTGGCCCTTGTATTCTTCTTCAGAGCCGGCGTATTTTCTGAAGCTCGGCGGAATGACCAGCCGCTGATTTTTGTCGACGATTCGGAAATGGGTCCGGTCGCGAACGCGTCGCGGGATGACATTTTTCATTCCAGCCCGCATATGCGGCATTACCACGAAATCAACCTTGTCAAACTGATTGAGCAGTTTAGCAACGGCGTTAATCATTGAGCCGAGCTGTTTGGCCGTCGTGACGCCGTGAATGGCGTAGAATGAAAAAGTGTGCGTTTTCCATGTAACGACCGCGAGCACCGGCCGCCGGAAATACGGAATTCCGAGCTCTTTGCAAACATCCGCCAGCGGATCAAAATTAAAAATACGCTCAATTTGCCGTTCGGTGCATCCCTGTTGCGCCCACAGAATTTTGTGAGCGATCGGCAGAAGTCTGGCCTTTACCGCGTCCTGCAGATTAAGAAGATATTCATACTTGTCGTCAACTTTTCCCTTCGGAGGAAGCGAAAACAGACCGCCGCCGATGATAAAGTAATGATAGGTTTGTTTCGCCAAGGCGAGATAATCGGCAAATCTCTTTTCCTCGTGGAGAGGAGAGCCGATGTAGGCCTCGGCCAGCGAGATAATGCGAATTTGCCGCCAGTCTAGATCATTTGGAAATTTGACGAGCAGGCTTCCGTCGTCAACCTGGCCGTTTTCATCAGTGGGAAGAATCGTCGTATGGATGCGTAGCTGGATTTCGCCCCGCGTTTGCGTTTTTTCTCGGTAGAAATAAACATGCTGGCCACCGGCGGCGCGGTAAGAAACCAATTCGTGACTGCCAATTTTTTGTGGCAGTTTTTTTTCAATCTCGGAGATTGGTTCGCCGAAATGCCTCTCCAGCGCTTTGGCATTCCGTTTATCAATCAAATATGCAAGAATAACATCTGTGTCCCAAAGATTTTTTGCCGGCGGATCGCCATTTTGCGGCGCTTCTTCCGAAGCGCCCCACGAAAGTCCGAGCTCATGCGCGTGCTTCAAAATAGTATTCCACTTTTTCGGTCGCAAATTGTTCTTAGCGGCGATTCTATTTATTTCATTGATGAGCTTTAGCTTGAGAACCCCACGGTTATTGGTCGTTAGTTTAGGATTTTGACTGGCTTCAAAGCTGTTTTTTATCGTATCGTCCAAGAGGTTGTTCCAGCCATCTTGGGCGGCGCGCTTGATGCCGTGTGCATAAGCTATGTGGCTGATTGCTTGTCTATTTCTGCCGGAAAAAACTTTAAGGAGTTCGTCCCACGAAGCTGTAGGATAGAGCTTCTTAAGTTTATTAAGGTTCTCGTAGTTATTGCCCGTCCAGTAAAAATCATGTTTTGCTGATTTTTTTTCCTTAGCCATCTTCATCTCCTCCGTTCGGATTGCTATGTGGGGTGTCAAAGAACTATTTAGCTGCCTTAATTTTAACCCCAAAAGCATAACAAGGCAAAAGATGGGCGTCAAGAGCACGGAGCAATACGCGTGTTATGAAATAAAGTTTTTGTATTGAATTTAAAAAAACGCGGGAGCCGTCTTTACCAAAGAGAGCTATCTTTACGGCGCTAGAAACCAAGAAGCTGGAGAAACTTCTTAACTTCGGGGATAATTACCTCGATAACCGAAGCGTCAATAATGGCGATGTCGCACCAACCATCATCGTCCCAACCGATCAAATCCCACTTCTCGCCGGGGAAAAGCATGTCCGGACAGACCCAAAAACTTACACCCGGCATACCATATTCGGGGGGGACGTCGACACAAACATAATTCGACATCGCCTCCCAGAAATCTGCATCGCCGCTCATCCGTGCCTCCTATTAGCGAATGACAAGCGAGCTCTCTCGGCTCACGATGAGCCGGAACCCCCCACAACATCAAAATATCTGCCAATCGTGCCACCCTGCACCTCCTTTTGGGTGTTGTTACTTTTACCATATTTTGACCCTTTGTCAATGGACATTGCTTAGTATATAATATAAGTGTCGCAAAATGAACTAAAAGCATAAAACGAAAAACTAAAAATCCAACATTTCTAAATCTTTATTTTACACTTTTCGCTTTGCGCTTTACCCTTAATCTATATGCAATTAAAAAATTATCTCGCCGATTTTCTGGATTATTTGGAAATAGAGCGCAACCGTTCCAAGCAAACGGTGCGGAATTATGATTTTTATCTCCGTCGATTTTTGGATTTTGTTCATAATCCGCGGCCTGATCAAATTTCCAGCGATACCGTTCGCCGCTACCGTCTATGGCTGAATCGCTTCACTGACAAATTCGGCAATGAACTGAACAAATCAACGCAAAATTATCATCTCATCGCCCTGCGCTCATTTTTAAAATATCTTGCCAAGCGCGACATAAAAACCCTCACGGCGGAAAAAATCGAGCTTGCCAAACTTCCGATGCGGCAGGTGCAATTTTTGGAAGGGTCGGACCTGGAAAGATTGCTCGCCGCCCCCGGCATTGACGCGGATGACGAAAATCCGGATATTATCTCCTTCCGCGACAAAGCGATTTTAGAATTATTCTTTTCCACTGGACTCCGCGTTTCAGAACTCGCAAACTTAAAACGGAAAGACGTGAACCTCAAACGCGACGAATTCGGCATCCGCGGCAAAGGCGGCAAACTGCGAGTAGTTTTTCTTTCCAATCAGGCGCGTTTTTGGCTTGAAAAATATCTGGCCAAAAGAGATGACGCCTCCGACGCGCTTTTTGTGCGCCACGACCGCGCCTCCGGGTATAAAGACTTCGAGGCGCTTACGCCGCGTTCAATCGAACGGCTGGTCATTAAATACGCGATCGCCGCCGGAATTCCAAAGAATATCACGCCGCACACTTTGCGCCATTCTTTCGCGACAGATTTGCTCTTAAACGGCGCCGATATCCGCGCGGTGCAAGAGATGCTCGGACATTCGTCAATCACGACGACGCAAATTTATACGCACATCACTAACAAGGGACTGAAAGAAATACACAAGAAGTTTCATTATCACAAGAATTAAGAAGTACGAATTAAGCAATCAAAAAAAATCTCTTTAGAGAGATTTTTTTGATTTATTCTAAATTCCAAATTCAAAATTCTAAATTCTATTGCTTCAGCGCCGCATCAATAAGGGCCTTAAAGCTCTCATACGGTTGGGCGCCGGAAACCAATTTGCCATTAACAAAAGTCGCCGGAGTGCCATCAACTCCCGATTGAGACGCAAGCTGCATATCTGCCGAAATGCGTTCCTGATATTTAGTGCTCGAAAGACAGCTGTCAAACTTGCCGACATTCAGCCCGAGCTCTTTAGCCCAAGTTGAGAATATCGTATTCGAGAGCTTGTCTTGTCCCGTAAAAATTTTATCATGCATCTCCCAAAATTTTCCCTGCTCCGAAGCGCATTCCGTCGCATTGGCGGCTTTTGTCGCGTATTGATGGAACGATAGCGGGAAATGTTTAAAAACCAAACGCACCTTGCCAGCGTAATCTTTTAAAATTTTATCCAAAGTTGGCGTATGTCGGCCGCAAAACGAGCACTCAAAGTCCGAAAATTCTACCAATGTCACTTTGGCATTTTTAGCGCCGCGGATATGATCGCTCGAAGTAATCTTAAAATCAACCTGCGCCGGCGGCTGTTCGGGCGTTGGCGCGTTTTGACCTCCCGTCGGCGGATTATTCACCGCCTGCTGGCCATTGCTGGCTTTTGCCGCGCCGCGATAATAAGCGAGAAAGCCGACTGGCAACGCGACCAATAAAATGCCTGCCAAAAATCCCGCGAGCAAAATTCGTATCGGAGTTAATTTAACTGTCACTGACAAATCTGATGATTTTTTCGGTAATGTTTGTAAATGTTCGTCCATAAAATTCATTGTCCTCCTGAACAAAGTGAAGGATCTTTAATATATACATTAAATTCTTCGCTATGCTCAGAATGACGATATAAAATAGTTTTGATTATATTATATTACAATAGTACAAAGAATTTAGCAAGGATAAATTGCGCTTCTAAAATTACAAGCTGTCAATGAACTCAACCCCATTTCGTATTTGCGAGGTGGTGTCAAGTTCATTCTTCCGGCGGAGGAGCTTCTTCGTCTTCCGGTGGGGGGTTGTTGAGCGCGGCAAGCTCTGCCCGCTCTTTTGAGGCCGCGGCTTCAAGAATTTCTTTGCGGATTGTGAGTTGAAGTTTGGGGTTCTCGCGCAGGAATTGTTTTGCGGTTTCATGGCCGACGCCGAGCTTCATTTCGTTATACATATAAGAATTGCCGGATTTAGCGATCACTTTTTCCAAAACAGCCGTGTCCAAAAGATCTCCGGAGATTGAAATACCTTCATTGTACATAATGTCAAATTCGCAGGTGCGGAAGGGCGCGGCAACCTTGTTCTTAACGATTTTTACTTTGACGCGGTTGCCGATAATTTTTTCGCCCTGCTTGATCTGCGCGGCGCGGCGGACTTCAATTCTGACAGAGCAATAAAATTTTAGCGCGGTGCCGCCGGTGGTTGTTTCAGGGTTGCCAAAAAAGACGCCGATTTTTTGCCTCGTCTGATTGATAAAAACGAGTATGGTTTTTGTTTTTGAGATGATGGCCGTAAGTTTGCGGAGCGCTTGGGACATAAGCCGCGCCTGGAGGCCCATATGCGCTTCGCCCATTTCGCCCTCAATTTCGGCTTTGGGTGTAAGCGCGGCGACCGAGTCCACGACAATTACATCAACCGCGTTGGAGCGGACGAGCGTCTCAACGATTTCAAGCGCTTGTTCGCCGGTATCCGGTTGGGAAATTAAAAGTTCGTCAACCTTGACGCTGATTTTTCGCGCGTAATCCGGGTCAAGGGCGTGTTCGGCGTCAACAAAAGCGGCAATGCCGCCGGCTTTTTGCACTTCGGCGACAATATGCTGTGCCAAGGTAGTTTTTCCCTAGGCCTCGGGGCCGAAGATTTCAATAATCCGTCCGCGCGGCACGCCGCCGACGCCGAGCGCGAGATCAAGCGAGAGACAGCCGGTTGAAACTGCCTCAACCACCATCCGCCTCGCTTCGCCGAATTTCATAATTGAACCTTCGCCAAAACGTTCTTTAATTTGGTCAATTGCTTCTTGCGCGGCTTTCAATTTTAAGTTTATTTGTTCGTTGTCGGATTTTTTTGACATATAACTAAGTGAATTACGAATCGAGAATTATGAATTATGGAAATTCTGAAAATCATAATTCATACTTCATAATTCATGCTTCATTAAAATAAAAAGATTGCTTCCGTTCCAAGATTACAATAATCTCAAAACAAAAGCAATCCTCCTTTTTGACAATTAACACTTAACAGTTGGCTGTCAATTGTAAATTGTTAAGTGTCAATCATTATCTTTGGCTTAGCGCTTTATTTCCGTAAAATATCCGCCAATAAAGCGTTTTTTCTTTGCTGTGCTTTCTTTCGGCGCTAAGTTTCACGACGTTTAGTCCCTCGCCCAATTCCAGCGGTTGCACAAAATTTCCATTTTCATCAACGGCTGTATTTTGGCCATTGATTTTTAGATTGGCGTCGGCCGGCACCTTGCCACGAAATTCTATTTTTGCGTCTGGAGAATTATAATCGTTTGGCGGAAAAGCTACGGCGATTGTCGGCGCGGAGCAGAGATTTAGTATCGCTAAACTTATATACCCCAAAAGCGCCAATGCCACAATGCTTAAAAGAATATTGCGCAGGCTTCGACGCGTTGACCAAACTTTTTTTTCTTTTAACCATCGCGGTTGAATTGCAATGTCGTCGCATTCGACGCCTCCGAGATTTTCTCTGAAAAGATTCAGATACGGCGCGGGGTCGGCGCCCAAAAATTTTGCGTATGCTTTTATGAAATTGTTTATATAAGTGGCGTGCCCAAGCGTTTCAAAATTATTTTTTTCAAGCGCCTCAAGATATTTTTTTTGAATTTTTGTGCCCGAAGAAATGGCTTCTATGGTAAAGCCGCGTTCTCCGCGGAGTTTTTGCAAGCTTGATCCGATCATTTCCGCGCTATAAATTTCCTTTGTTTGAAAGCTGACCATTTAACATTATTACATTGTTAAATTATTACATTGTTTAGCAATGTAACCATAGCCGTATCGTATATTTTACCCAATGATTTTTTATAAATCAAATCTTTATTTCTAAAACTCTTCTTCAGCCGTATTTTCCTCTTGCGTTTTCTCTATTTCCAGTGGCGGAGCTGCATTTGCCGTCAGTACGTCCCGCGGTTTGGCGCCTTCGCCCGGGCCGATAAATCCCTGCTTTTCTAAAAGATCCAAAATTCTTGCCGCGCGCGCGTATCCGATTTTAAGCCGCCGTTGAAGCAAGGATGCCGACGCCTTGCCGGCCTGAAGAATTACCTCTTTGGCATCTCCCAAAAGTTCATCACCATCCTCGTTAAAATTCGTGCCGCCGCTGATAAAATTGACATTTTGCCGTTCGGTAACGCTTTCGTCATATTCCGGTTCAATACCAGCTGCTTTTACTGCTTCAACAACGCGCTTGGCATCGCCATCACTCACATAAGCCCCCTGGAGGCGTTTTGGTTTGGAAAGGTCGGAGGTGATGTAAAGCAAGTCGCCGCGCCCCAAAAGTTTTTCCGCGCCCGGCGTGTCAATAATTGTTCGCGAATCAATTGATGAAGCGACGGAAAAGGCGATTCGCGAGGTAATGTTTGCTTTGATGAGCCCGGTGATAACATCAACTGACGGCCGCTGCGTCGCCACCACAAGATGGATGCCGACGGCGCGCGCCATCTGCGCGAGGCGAATGATCGAGGCCTCCACTTCCGAGGCGGCCGCGACCATCAACTCCGCCAATTCGTCAACAACGATCACGAGATACGGCATATGGAAATCGGTTTCGCGATTAAGCGAGCCGATATCGCGCTTTCCGAATTTTGAAAGCACGTCAAACCGGCGATCCATTTCGCCGATCGCCCATTTGAGCGCGTTCACCGTCTTCGGCACTTCGGTGATGACCGGCGTCACAAGGTGGGGAATACCATTGTATGCCGGTAACTCAACGCGCTTCGGATCGATCATAATAAATTTTAAATTATCCGGGCCGTTTTGATAAAGCAAGCTTACAATGATGGAATTGAGGCAAACGGTTTTGCCGGAACCAGTGGCGCCGGCAACTAGTAGATGCGGCATTTTGTCGATATTTGCGAGCCAGGGTTTTCCGGAGACGTCTTTACCGAGGGCGATCATCATATTTCCGCGGCGGTTTTTAAAATCTTCCGAGCTTAAAACTTCGCGAAGGCCGACCACGGCAATTTGCTGGTTGGGAACTTCAATGCCGACGAGCGCCCGGCCGGGAATCGGCGCTTCAATGCGGATTGGATGCGCGGCAAGGGCGAGCGCCAAATCGTTATGCAGCGCGGTGATGCGCGCGAGCTTTACTCCTTCCGCCGGTTTAAGCGTGTATTGCGTTACTGTCGGCCCGACTGAAATTTCGCCCATTTCAACCGGAATGCCAAAATTTTCCAAAGTTTTTTGAATCGCCATCTGGTTGGCGCGGATATCGCCGGCCTGTGGTTTTTGGTCGCGGTTTTCCAAAAGATCCAAGGATAAATCAACCTTAAAATGATGTTTATGTTCGCGCTGGATCGTTTTGGCGCTCAAAGCCGCGCCGCCCGCGGCCGCAAGATCGGCTTCCGCGCCGCTCGGGATATCGCGCGTTTTGAAATCTGGCGGTTCGGCTATCTCTTCATCTATCCGAGGCACCGCTTCTTTTGATTCGCGTTTTCCGAAAAGCGAGAGTTGGGCGCCGCGGCGCGCAAAGCCAAGCGCTTTAGCGATCATTACAAAAAATTTAACGATCCCAAAAATCACAATTTTAAAAATTAAGGCGAGATGCGAGAGATTAGCATTTAAAGCTAAAATAACAGAACTTATAAATATCGCCGACAAGATAACCGCTGCGCCCCAAAAGCCGAGCCACTTTAAAAGCGGATGGCTTAAGGCGAATCCGGCATAGCCGCCTCCCTGGCCCAAGCCGACGGCGTCAAACGATTTTTCAAGCGGGAAAGAAAAAAGATGAATCAGGCCGTTCAGTCCCAAAAAAAATAAAATCAAGCCGAGAAAATTTGGCAGGCGCATTTTGAAGGTGGCGCTGTGCAGGCTCAAGGAAAAAAGAATCAGGGCGACGGGAAAGACAATTCTGTCCCAGCCAAAAACAACGGCCAGAGCATTGTCTATCATCTTGCCGAATTGCCCGGCCGCTCCCATGGAGCTCAAAATTCCAAGAATCCCGACGGCAACGCTAAAAATCACGAACACGGCTTTGCGCGTTTGCGGATGCACGTCCAATTCTAATTTGTGCGCCCATCCTTCATGGCGGTAGCGAGGCATAATACCTAATTCATAATTTAAAAATCAAAATGCAAAATTAAGGTGGCGTTTTCGCGCTTCTATTTATATTTTACCACAATTATGGGCGATGAGCTACTTGAGCTCTTGTAATATTTTTTGTAATTCTTCTGGCAATTCTTCGCGGAATTCTTGCCATTTTCCATTCGGATCATAAAACCCGAGTTTTTCGGCGTGAAGAAAAATGCGGTCAAGTTTGATGCGGCGGAATTTTCCCGCGGGTTTTCCGTATAGATTGTCGCCGACAATCGGGTATCCCAGAGCTTTAAGATGAACGCGGATTTGGTGGGTGCGGCCGGTCAAAATGTCTAATTTTAAGAGCGTATATCCGCCGAATTTTTGGAGGACATCAAATTTTGTAAGCGCTTCTTTGCCGCTTTCCGCACCTTGCGGGAGCGCGGCCATTTTGCCGGATTTGGCGCGTCCGACGCGGAAAGCGATTTCGCCCGTCTCATTTTTTACTTCGCCGTACACAAGCGCCAGATATTCTTTTTTAATTTTATGTTCGGCAAATTGCCGCTTAAAACATTCGTAAGCGACTGGAGAGCGGGGAATAAGCACTAGGCCGGAAACCTCTTTATCCAGTCGATGCACGATTCCCGGTCGATTTTCTTCACCGACTTTTTTGAGTTCTGGAAATTTTTTAGATAAAAAGTCAGCAAGGTTCGGTTCTTCGTTTCCATTTTCACGATGAATAAGGAGTCCAGCCGGTTTGAAAACAACGAGATAGTCGGGAGATTCGCAAAGAATTCTGATTTCTTCAAATGCCTCGTCTTGTTTTTTCTGCGACGGGGAGATGCGGTTGTCGGCGGCATTCTTAATGGGTGAGGGCGGAGCAAGTTTTATAATTTCAACAACATCCGCGGTTTTTAAAAAATAGTGAGGGGCGGTTTTTTTGCCGTTAACTGTTATCCGTCCGCCCTTTATCTGTTTTTGTATTTCTGAACGCGAGCCGGGAATTTTGCCGATTAAAAATTTATCAAGCCGCGCGCCGGCGTCGGGCGTTTTAATGATTATTTTTACGTTAGTCATATTTTTGATAAAAATAAATCCAGAAGCAAATCCGGTTTGGCATACCCGGTTTTAATTTTTTGGTCGATTTTGATAAGCTCGGCAAGAAGCCGGCGCAGATTCGGCGCGGAAAATTTTTTAATCTGCACGAGCGCTTTTTGGACTTTAAACGGATGCGCGTCAAGCTCGCGCGCGATTTCGTCTTTGCCGATTTTTTTGTTTTCCGAGAGTTCTTTTGTTTTGAGTAAAAATTCAAATTGGCGGATGAGCATAGTAAGAATATAAAGTTCATTGCTTCCGGCGGCGATTTCTCCGGCGAGTTTTTTGTAGGCGGTTTTTTCGTCACGATTTCCGATTGCGTCAATCAGCCCGAAAATATTTTGTTCGGTTTTGGCGGAAACGAGCTTTTCGAAATTTTGCGCCGTGAGGCGGCGCGAGGATTTGCCGCCTCTAATATAAGAGGCGATTTTATCTAACTCCGAGGCGGCGCGCCACAGGTCGTTTCCGATTGTTTTTGTAAAACTCGCGAGCATCGGCGGGGTAAATCCGATTCCGCGGGCAAGCGCTTCTTTTTTGATCCAACGTTCAAGCTCCAGCACCCGGAGTGGTTCAAAGACGTAATTATATTTATTTTTTTCTAATCGTTTAAAGAACGGACTTCTTAACAAATCTTTGGCGGACACTTCTTCAGAGAGCACAATAATTGTGTCTTCGGAATTTTTAAGAAGCGCATCGTCCAATCCTTCAGGCAATTTTTTTTTGGAAGACGAAAGAAGATTTTCTATTACAACCATTCTTTTTTTAGCCATAAACGGCGCGGCGCCGAGTGCTTGCGAAAGCGCGTCAAAATCAATTTTCGCCCCGTCAAATTTTGACAAATTTAAACCGGATTTATCCCAATCGCGGATAAATTTATCAATAATTTCTTTCAATTTTTTCCGCAGGCGATAAGTGTCTTCGCCGTATAAGAATAGCAGCACGGCGTAGCTATCGGCATTCGGTCTTCAGACTTCAGTCAATTGCCGAAGTCGGAAGTCTGATTGCTGAAAGCGGAAACTATGAGTTTATGCCCATAGCTTATCATAAGATCGCTTTTTTGTAATCATAAAAAGCCCGAGACGGCTCGGGCTCTGCGATTTTCGGGGACGATTATCCGAGCAGTCCGGAGAATTTTTTCACCAGCCATTCGCCGAGGAAGATGATTATTTCAATGGCAATTAAAAAGATGACGATCAGCTCTAGGCTGACGCTGCGGCGGTGCTGAAGAAGCGAAAGAATGGTTTCCGAAGTGCTTTTAATGTAATCAATCTTGAAACCGATGTTTTTGAAGCGGCTGTCCAGCTCATAAAAACTCCGCATATTTTTATACAGATTCTCCAGTTCGGCGTTATCCCAAACGATATCCGGCTGATCCAAAAGCGAAAGCCGGGTAATGAGCGACTGCAGAATTGCGTGAGCCGCGCCGATGATTTTGACGATTTCTTTGGTTTTAATATGAAGTTCGCCGCGTTTTTCAAGTTCGGAATTGATTTTTTCAAAACTCGCGACAATTTCGTCGGTTTTTAAATCAAAATATTCAATCGCTGTTGATTGCGCCAAAACTTCGGCGACAATGGAAATGCGATCGTGCGTGTATTCTTTAAGTCGCACTTGCGTTTGCTCCACAGTGTCTTTTTCGGTCGCTTCACCAATGGCATAATCTTCGCTTATTTCGCGTTTGGTTGGCTCAATAAAACTGGATGCAAATTTCTCGATAATTTTTTTATAAAATCGTTGATCAATACCAATAAAGACCATCACGCCGAAAGAATAAATAAAAAGATGTTGGCCAGCAACAACTTCAAAATGGAGCAGATTGCGTTTTTTGACTGCCAAGATGTACTCTTTGGCCAAACGTTCGGTTTCATCAAGGCGAATTCGATGGGCAACATAGATGGAATAGATTGGACGAGTCATATATTTGCGGCTATAATATCCGCCACTCCCGAACGGCAAGGCGAATGAAAGCCGATAAAATACTCAATTAGTTGCTTCTTTTTGCAAAGATAGTTTATGGATCGCTACCGGTATTTGATGCATCGCTTCGTGTAAGAAATCTAGGTCGTCAAACGAATAAGGCCTCTCTGATAATTTGCGGTCCAAGAAAAAGAGGGCGCTAATTTCATTATGCAAAAATATCGGGAAACATACCGAAAAGTCGAGATAATTTAGTTCATTTAAGATATCTACCCACGTAATTTTTTGTTCGAGCGGAATTTCTGGATGGTCATTGTCGATGTCGAAAGCCAACTCTTCACGTTCAACTATCTCTTTGTACTTATCATGTTTTGCGGGTTGTAGTAAATGAGAAAAATATTTTATTATTGCGCTGGGATTTTTTAATTTTGGTAATTCATTTTTTTTGATACCTACGGAGGACAAGAAATTTAAGGTTCCCTTATCAGTTAAATTTGCAACAGCTGCTTTTTTGACTTTGAACATTTCGTAGAGATAAAACAAAACATGCTTCAATAATTCTTCTTCATTTTTATTAATCAGAAGTACTTGGTTTAGGCCGGCGATCATTTCTTCGGGTGAAATGCGATTTTTGAAGAAAAATCTGTCCATTATTTTTTCTAGGAGATTTTTAAGCGGCACAAAGATCAAAATTATGGAAAAGACCAATATCGGACCGGAAATGTTTCTTGGCAAGATTTTTTCAAAAAAAGAAAAGCCGTCGCTTAAGATTAAAAAGACGAGGGCAAAGAGCAGGGCGAGAACCGTGCCGCGTTTTAGAATTAGTTTGATATCCATTAGGCGGTAGCGGAGAATGGCATAAAAAATAATGATTGGGGCAAAGGCGCTGATAACACTTGGTACGGGATAGAGGTTGATATTATAAACCGGCAGAAAGGCGAAAGCGCCGCCAAAAAATCCGACATATATGCCAAAGAAAATATATTTTATCTGCTCTTTTAGAAAACCCGATGAGAGGCGATAGTGGATGCTCAAGATTACTGTGCTGTAGACTATTTGCGCTAGCCAGACAAAAACCAGTGTATTATATTCCTCCGAGGGTGAGGTAATGTAATAGAACTCTCCAAAGACCATCTTTACTGAATTGATAAAGTGTGCGCCCCAAAGGTTCATAATTAAGAATGTGGTGGTAACCAGGTAGAGTAGGGTAAGAAAAACATATTTTTTTATTTGTAAAAAGCTATGGATAAACGAGATTAGGAAAGTTGGCATCATAATGACGCCGATGTAGGCCATCCTCCACCAAAAAATAGCAGACTCGGCGGTGGTTGCCGTGGCAATCATATATCCGCCAAAACCCCAAGTGGCGGCAGCTAGACAAAAGAGAGACCACATGTAGTGAAATGGTTTGTGTCCCTTAATTAATGTTGCGATACTGAGACTGAGGCAAGCGACGCCCATCAGCAAGCCCGCGAGAGCAAATAGATTCATAAGTCTATTTTATCAAATTTTATAGTTTTAAAAAACCCGGTTATCCCGGGTTTATTCTACTTTAGATTTATTTTGTACTAATAGTTTTTTATTGATCAGCGAAAGGAGCGTATTTCTTTTTTGAAATTCTTTTTCTTCTACCAGTCTTTTTTTAACAATGATTTTTGCCGTTGGCATTAGGGGGACGCCGAGCCACCATTGCCGCGACTCAGTTTCCATACTGAGAATTTCAAAGCCGAACATACAGCCAGACTGATCTTGATAAGTCGTAAGCGGCAGCAAATAGAAGTCGGCTGTTGGATCCCGCCATCCCCACAGGCGGTTTAATGCGAGAGGAATAGTTGAGCGGTTATAGGTTGCGATTTCAAAAGCAGGTGAGCGAAGCCATTTGGCAAAGAGCTGATATTCGCCTGGTTCTGTGGCAATTGGTTGGTGCATATCTATAAGGAAAAAAACACCATCGTCTTTAAGGATTTTGAGCACGCCATCGAAAACAGCGAGCGGATTAGAAATGCCACCGATGCCGAAGACCTGTGTCACGGCATCGAAAGATTTTGGCGGGAAAACACTCATGCCAGAAAATGGCTTGCCCTCGTCAACGAGGGTGGTCGCATCGCCCTTTATAAATGTTGCAGAGATATTGGAAGTTGTTATTTTTCTTTGTCGGGCGATAGCTAGCATCGATTCATTGAAATCCAAACCAACGATCTCGCTGCTGATTGTCCATTCTGCAAGCACCGTGGCCAATTCTTGGACAGTAAGCCCGGTTCCGGTGCAAAGATCTAGTATCCGTACATAATTTTTATTGCGACCTAAAGTAGCCACACAGCAACCCGCAAAACGGCGATAAGTCGTATCTTGCCCATGGGTAGTCATATGATGTTTTAAGTCATAGGATGCGGCTTCGCGGTCATAGACTCTTTGGATCTCTTGGGGATCGAGGCTCCCTATTTCTCCTGTGCGTGGCTTAAGGCCAATGCGTGTTAGCGTGGTAAGAGCGATCCGCGCGATTTCAAGAATCGCGTATTCGAGTTCGGAACAGCGAAGAACGGTCGCTTCAGTGATGTAGCGCGGCAGAAAATGTCTGATATAGTGAGCGGATAGTCCCGCCGCCTTGGCGGCATCCCAATCCAAATCAATAATCGCCCGATTCATTATCTTGCGCATTGCGAACTCCTTTCGGAACGGTTAAATTTAAAGAACTATGATTATTTTATAATAACTATCTTTAAAAAACAATTTTTGTGAAATCAGAATAAAATTAAATCAGAAGCAGAGAAAATTCGGACAGATGTCGAAATATTCTTGTGGGGCTATATCTTTTTAATCTCGCCCCAGCTGTCTCCTGTCTCAATATCCACTTTTAGTGGGACTTTAAGCTTATAAATCATTTCCATTAGATCGCGCACAAGGCGTGCGCCGTCATGCAAAAAATTTTCGCGGACTTCAAACACTAACTCGTCATGAACCTGTAAAAGCAGGCGCATTTTTTCTGGAATTTTTTGGAGTATAGCGTCTATTTTGATCATCGCGAGTTTTATAATGTCCGCGGATGTGCCCTGTACCGGCATATTGGTAGCCATACGCTCGGCGGCGGCGCGAAGTTGGGGGATTTCAGAAACGATTTCCGGCAAATAACGGCGTCGGCCAAAGAGCGTTTCTACAAACCCAAGCGAACGGGCTACGGCTTTAGTTTCATCAATGTAATTTTTGATGCCGCTATAAACCTGAAAATATTTTTTGATGAATTCTTTCGCTTCATTAAAGGAGATGCCCGCGCTTTCCGCGAGTCCTTGTGGCCCGATGCCGTAAACAATGCCGAAGTTTACAGCCTTGGCGGCGCGGCGCATTTCTTTTGTTACTTTGTCATGCGGTACGCCCCAAATTTCTGCGGCCGTATGAAGATGAATATCCTCATTTTTAGCAAATGCCGCGAGCATATTTTTATCGTTGGCTAGTGAGGCAACGATTCGCAATTCTACTTGCGAGTAGTCGGCGGATAAAATTTTCCAGCCGCGAGGTGCGATAAAGGCCCTGCGGATTTCTTTGCCCAAGTTTGTTCTAATCGGAATATTTTGCAGATTGGGGTTCGAAGATGAAAGCCGTCCGGTTGCGGTAATAGTTTGATTGAAACTAGTGTGTACGCGCGCGTTTTCGTCGGCGAGCGCGGGCAGGGCATCAATATAAGTCGATTTTAATTTGGCGAGCTCGCGGTGTTCAAAAATTAAATCGACAAGCGGATGTTTGCCACGAAGTTTTTCAAGTTCAGAGGCGGCGGTGGAAACCCCGGTTTTTGTTTTGCGGATGCCAGCAGGGCTGATGCCCAATTTTTCAAAAAGTATTTGCTTTATTTGCTGGGGGGAATTTAAATTAAAAGACTCGCCCGCCAGTTCAAATGCTTGCTTTTGAATTGCCGCGATGCGTTGTGAAAATTGCGCAGAAAGATTTTTAAGAAATGGAATATCTAAAAGAATTCCCGCTTCCTCCATCCGCGAGAGAACCGGCAAAAGCGGCAGTTCAATTTCTGTAAATACTTTTTCGCCATTTATCTCCTTAAGTCTCGTCTCAAATTGTGGTGCGAGCTTATATATATATGAAGCTCCAAGCGATGCAGCCTCGGCAGAACCATTCGCTACCGCCTTATGCGCCGTCTCGCTCAGTTCATTAAAGATAATGGTTTCGAAATCATTTGTCCGCTCGCCGGCATTTAAAAGGTAGGCGGCGATCATCAAATCAAATTTTAAGCCCACAAGATTTATGCCGCGCTCTTTACAGGTGCGCAGGTCTTTTTTTAGATCGTGCCCGAGTTTGGCAACATTACGCGATTCCAGTAGAGATATGAAATCGGGCGTCTCCAGGCATACTTGCCATGGAATAAAATAATTTTCCGAGTCGGAGATGGCGATGCCAAGCCCCTCCCGGCAACTTCTAAGCGCAAGCCGTTTTTGAATCTTGGGAATAATAGCTTCGAGCCCATCTTTTGAATTGATAATTTTTAAATTTTTTGAAACGCTAGGTGTTGCAGATGAATCTTTGGGAGAAAAAAGGGAGCCTTGCGATTCTAACTTTGGTTCTGGCGGCAATCTCTTGATTAGTGACTTGAAGCCAAATTCCTCGAAGAGGCTGACAATTTTTGCGCGATTAAAATTTTCAAGAGCACAATTTTTTAAATCAAATTTTATCGGCACATTGCGGACAATGGTAACAAGATGTTTAGAGAGAATGGCCGCCTCTTTTTGTGTTTTGAGGAGTTCTAGGATTTTTGGCCTTATTTTTTCTTTGTCTTTTTTAGGTTTAAATGACTTGATAAATTTATATATTTTTTCAATATTACCGAATTTTTTGATTAGTTCTAGCGCGGTTTTCTCACCGATACCACGAATGCCCGGGATGTTGTCTGAGGGGTCGCCGCGAAGCGCCCTATAGTCAATCAGTTCCGCGGGTTTTAATCCGTATCGTTCTTTAACTGCGGCTTCATCATAAAGCATGGTGTCGGTCACGCCTTTTTTTAGTGATAAAACTTTTGTTTGATTGTCTATAAGCTGAAGGGTGTCCAAATCGCCGGTAACCACTATGCTTTCCACATTTTTATCTTTTTCCGCGCGATCGGTGAGGGTACCGATTAAATCATCGGCCTCAAACCCGGGTTGTTCAAAAATCGGAATGCCAAAAGCAGCCGCGATTTCTTTGACCAGTGGAAATTGATCATAAAATTCCTGCGGCTGGCGAATGCGCTGGGCCTTGTATTCTTTAAATTCCTTGTGGCGGAAGGTTGGTTCTTTGCGGTCAAAGGTGAGGGCGAGATAGTCCGGCTTTTGTTCAGCGATAGTCTTCATCAAAATGCTTAAAAATCCATAGAGCGCGTTGACGATGCGGCCGCGTTTGTCTTTAAGTAGGGGAATTGCGTGCCAGGTGCGATGTAGAATTGCCGGGGTATCAATGATGATAAATTTTTTCATATTTTTTGACTACAGGTCACAGACTACGGACTACAGAAAAGATGAAAGCCGTAGTCTATAGTCGGTCGTCCGTAGTCTGATTAAAGATTACCATTTTCTGTTAAATAAAAAAAGCGTGTTTTTTATTTTTATATTATGATAAACTATAATATATGTCCGAACAATTAAATTTTCAAGAAACCCGTTCGTGGTACCAAAAGCCATCTGGGATATTTTTGGGGCTTTTGGGCATTGCGATTTTAGGATTTATCGCGATTTTTTTGTATAATTTTATTTCGATTTGTTCGCAAATGCGCGCTAGCACAATCGGGGCTTTGAAAACCAATAAAGGGCAGTTCACGGCCGCCAATGTTAAGACAAGCGGCGCGGATTTGGCCAAGCTTTATTCTCTGTCCGCGCCGGCTTTAGGCAGTGAGCGGCTGCCGATTCAGATTGTGGAGTTCGCGGATTTTGCCTGCCCGCATTCTGCCGAAGAGGCAACGGTTTTCCGCCGGATGGCTCTTAAATACAGCGACCGCGTCCGGTTTGTTTTTCGTTTTTTCCCAATTAATGATCAATATCCAAGTGGGCCAAAGGCCGCTCTTGCCGCGCTTTGCGCCGGAGAGCAGGGACAATTCTGGAAAATGCATGACTTGCTTTTTCAAAATTATGGACAGTTGGATGTTGATTCGCTTTACAAGTATGCGAACGACCTCGGTCTTGACGCCAAACGTTTTGACGATTGTTACAATGACTCGGCAACGAAAGTCCAGATACAGAAAGATGTGGCTGACGGTATTGCCGTGGGCGCCAAAGGCACGCCGACCTTTTTTATCAATGGCGAAAAAATTGAAGGCGCTATCCCCGAGGATATTTTTGAAAAAATTATTTTAAGTCTGCTTGCGCAGAAAAAGAGTTGATTATGCGTATTAATAAAAAAATAATTACGATCTTTTTTTTTCTGTATTGCTTTAACTCTCATTGGCGCCAAAGACACTCATGCTGTTTGGACACAAAAGAGTTGTTTAGACTTGGGTGGCGAGTGGCTACCCGATACGGCGGGCGCGACAACTGGTGATTTTTGCTATGCAAAACAGGAAATAAGTTACACGCCCGAAATTAAAATCGGAGATACGTTGGTAATTCATAATTTGGGGGATTATGTCGTTAAGATTTATAATTATTCCTTCAGGTTTGTCGGGATGATCGCGATTATTATGTTAATGATCGGCGGTCTGCAATATATCTTGGCGCGTGGCGGTCCGGGAACCGGTGCGGCAAAAACAAGAATCAGAAACGCGCTTTTTGGTTTTGTGCTTTTGCTCGGCGCTTATATCATTTTACAAACCATCAGCCCGCAACTTATTAAACTCGGCCTCCCGCGGGTTAAAAAAATTGAGCCAAAAAAATTTCAACTCGCGGATAAATTTGGCCAAGAGCTAAAGAAAGATGATAAGTGTTATACTATTCGCGATAAAGACAATTGTCATGGTGATTCAGAGATGCATTGTATTCCGCTCGCTACCGCTAAAGACATCGGCAAAAACGCGGCCAACTGCGTAACTCTTTTAAATACCGCTTCCACCATGTTTGCTTTGGCGGCTGGAGGAGGAATTTTTCCTGGGGCTGCGGCTAGCGCTGGTTCTAATATTGCTCAAGGCGTTAAAACGGGAGCACAACTTGCGTTGCGCGGGGGGAAGGCATTATTAGGACTTGCTTGGAAGTACAAAACCACCACAGCCGTTACGGGTGCTGTTGCGCTTGTTGGTTATGAATATGTTAAAGAACCGCCTCCTGATCCGGCCTGGGGTGAGGAAGGTGTTTGTATGTCTCTTACCGAAGGCACATTACCACTAAATGCTATCTGTGCCGCAGATTTTAATTGTATGGCCGGTCTTAAGTGTGTAAAAGTTGCTGAGGGCTGTGTGGAATATGGCGTTTGTTCCGATGGTTCCAACGGAGCAGGATGCAAAACCGCTGCTGATTGCAAGAATCCTCAAATGCACTGCGTAACTCTGATAGAGGGCACTGGTGCATGTAGCGATGGACAGCTCGGGAGTTATTGTAAAAATAACAATGATTGTATTTATGAAGCGCCTTGTAAAATTGATCAAGCATCTGGAGTTGGCACTTGTAGCGGAGGTGCGGGAAAATGCCCCAGCGGTCAATTCCAACCCAGCGTAGCCTACTCGAGCTATACGTTAAAACTGGTTGACTGTCTTAGTCAAAAATTTCCAGGGGTTGATATGAATACTTGTCGAGAGCAAGGAACGCCAGGCACCAAGTGTTATGTCAATGAAGGGTGTCTCTCTGGCAATTGCTGGTGTGATTCGCTCGGTGTACCTTGCAACCCAAAAACTAATTGGAATGGTAATTGTCCAGATCTAGATAAACAATTAGGCACGTGCAAGCAGTAATATTAATACAACAAAAAACAATAAAACCTTTCGCCAAGCGAAAGGTTTTTGATTAGATCGTAATCGGTTGCGCGCAGATGGATTCGGACCATCGACCCCGGCTTTATATAAATATAATTACGTCACTCACAAAAAATACTAAACCAATGGGCGCAGATGGATTCGGACCATCGACCCCGGCTTTATAAGAGCCGTGCTCTAACCAGCTGAGCTATACGCCCGTTGGTTTAGCATTTTATTATTCGTTAGTAATTATAAGAGCCGTGCTCTAACCAGCTGCCTGCCCCGATTGCCATCGGGGAGCTATGCGCGCGAGGATGCAAAAAAGGCCTGGGTGGGAATTGAACCCACGTATAAGAGTTTTGCAGACTCTCGCCTTACCACTTGGCTACCAGGCCAGATGAATCTTCGCTCTCAATTTATCAAAAGAAATTGTTAATGTCAAAACTAAAATTCCGCCGGTTGGCGGAACTTTTTTAGTATATTTCTACTTTTAATCGTCTAATTCCAAATTGTAGTGCCGCTTCACGCGTAGGCATCCAAATATCCATACGTTCGTCAAAGCGCGGATGCATCCGGTCTTGAACATTAAATTCTTTATCACCAAAGTATTCCGGAAATTTTACTTTGGTTCCAAATTTCAAAAAATTTGCGGCAATAATTCCGTCACGCACATGACTGCCATTTGCAGTAATAAATGGTGTATCATCAGTTTGATCCGGCGTAGAAGAATAGGCAGTGACCGTTACATACAGTACGCGCTTTGGGGTGGTCTTTGTTTCTGCCGCCTCTTGCGCCGGCGGTATTTCGGCCGCGGCAGCAATTTTTTGTGCTTCGTTAGTAGTCAACGTGGACGATCCGCTCCAAATGCTCTGCACTTGGGGCAGGAGAATTGAATTCAAAGCCAAAAGAACGCCGCTGAAACCTAAGAAGCTGGATTTTATAAATTTTTGAACTTTATGGAGTATCTTCATAGAATTTTAAAAGACTGCCATGGTCGCAGTCTTGTGAAGGCATCATAGCATATCTTGATGATTTTGTCAAGCCTTGGAGCCTATTTTTCTGCTATAATCAGCCATTTAATTAAGATAATTATCTGGGTCAAGAACCTTTTTTGAGTTTTATTCCCTAAGCCTGTATAATATATGTATCTTGACTTTAATAGCCGGTGACAGTATTCTTAATACTTACTACATACTACTTACTACTAATCGATGCCCATACCGTCACTCACGATAAAAAATAATTCGGAGCGGCCAAGCGCGCCGACAGAATGGAAGAATGCTGGGAGGGTAAAAAAAATTATCTCTATAATTTTTTTGATTTTTCTTTTGGGGTTTATTTTGGCTGGCATTGGCGGGTCAGCTATTCTTTTGGTGGTTGGGAAAAGCTTGCCAGATCCTGATAAAATTATTGAACGTAGCATTGCGCAGACTACGAAAATTTATGACCGTACCGGAGAGAATATTTTATACGAGATTCATGGTGCGCAGAAACGAACACTCTTGGAGCTCAATCAAATTGCGTCGGCGTTAATACAGGCGACGCTCATCTCCGAGGATAGGGATTTTTATAAACATAGCGGATTTGATATTCGCGGTATTTTACGTGCGATTTATACGGATTTTGTACGTGGTGGCAAGGTCCAGGGAGGCTCAACGATTACACAGCAGTTAGTTAAGAACGCAATTCTTACCAGCGAAAAAACTTATACGCGTAAGATCAAGGAATTAATTTTGGCATACGAAATTGAAAAGAAATTCACCAAAGATCAAATTCTTAAGATGTATTTAAATGAGATTCCTTATGGTTCTACGCTTTATGGAATCGAAGCGGCGTCACAAAGTTTTTTTGGGATTAGCGCCAAGGATCTTACGATCGCCGAAGCCGCGATGCTCGCGGCGATTCCGCAAGCGCCTTCGAGATATTCGCCGTACGGCTCTCATCGCGACGAGCTTTTGGGCCGGCAAAGATACATTATTTCCGAAATGGAAAAAGCCGGCAAAATTTCAAAAGACGAAGCAGAGGCCGCGCGCCAGGAGCCGGTGATGAGCAAGCTAAAGCCAAAGCAGGAAGCGATTGTGGCGCCGCACTTTGTGATGTATGTTAAAGACCTTTTGGAACAAAAATACGGCGAAAAGACGGTTGAAGAGGGCGGATTAAAGGTGATCACCAGTTTGGATTTGGATAAGCAAAAAATCGCTGAACAGGCGATTGAAAATAATGTAAAAAATATTGAAAATTACGGCGGCTCCAACGCGGCGCTCGTGTCTTTAAACCCAAAAACCGGTGAAATTTTGGCGATGGTCGGTTCGCGGGATTATTTTAACAATGATATTGACGGCCAGGTTAATGTGGCGCTTGCTCCGCGCCAGCCGGGCTCATCTTTTAAACCGATTGTTTACGCGGCTTCGTTCATCAAAGGTTATACGCCGGATACGATTCTTTATGATGTTAAAACCATTTTTAAAACCGAAATCGGAAAAGATTATACACCGAATAATTATGATTTGAAAGAACACGGTCCGGTTACCGTTAAATCGGCGCTTGCTGGTTCGCTAAATATTCCGGCAGTTAAAATGATCTATTTGACCGGTGTCGGAAACGTTTTAGATCTCGCGGAAAAATTAGGGTACACGACTTTTGGCGATCGGAGCCGTTTCGGGCTTTCGCTTGTTTTGGGCGGTGGCGAAGTCAAGCTTTTGGAACATACAGCCGGATTCGGTGCGTTTGCGACAGAAGGGCGGAAAGTTGTGCCAATTAGTATTTTGAAAGTTGAAGATAGCGCTGGCAAGATTCTTGAGGAATGGAAACCGGCAGAAACAGAGGAGATATTTAATCCGGAGATTGCGCGGCAGATAACTGATATTTTGAGCAATAATAATTTGCGCGCTTATATCTTTGGCTCAAATAATTTTTTGATTTTGCCGGATCGTCCGGTCGCCGCCAAAACCGGCACGACGAACGATTATCACGATGCGTGGACGCTCGGGTACACGCCCTCGCTTGTGACCGGCGTGTGGGTTGGCAACAGCGATAATAAGGAGATGAAGCGCAAGGCAGACGGCAGCGTGGTGGCGGCGCCGATTTGGAATGAATATATGAAAAAATCGCTTGAAGGTACGCCCGTGGAAAATTTTACTTCAGCCGCGTCAGTTAAAACCGGCAAGCCGATTTTAGACGGCGTGCCGACCGGCGGCTATTTTGTAAAAATTGATCGCGCTTCCAGAAAACTCGCGACCGAATATACGCCGGAAAATTTTATCGAGGAGCGCGTTTATGGCGGCGCGGTGCATAATATCTTATATTATGTAAATAAGGATGACCCTCGCGGCGCGGCGCCGGCGGATCCCGCGGCAGACTCGCAATATCAAAATTGGGAAGCCGGGGTGCAGGATTGGGCGCTACGGAACGGTTATGGGCAGACAATCAGCGGCTTACCGCCGACCGAATATGACGATCTCCATGCGCCGGCAAATCGTCCGGAAATTTTGTGGGTTAATCCGATCGAAGGCGGCCGGCTTAGTTCGCGCCGCGTCAATCTTCAAATTTCCGCCTCTTCGAAGCGCGGAGTCATTTCGCGCGCGCGATATTATCTTGACAACGAATTTTTGGGCGCGGCGTCCCTTGCCCCATTCAGTTTGCCACTCGTGATTCCGAAGTCGTTTGAAAAGGGATTTCATACTTTGAAAGCGGAAGTTTTTGACGATATTGATAATCGAAGCGAAATATCTATTAATATAAATCTTGCCGCCGAACCAGCTGACGAAATGGCTTTCTGGATTTCTCCGGCAGATGGGGCCGCGATTCCATCTCTTCCGGCCGATCTTGAAGTCGCGATAAACGATCCGACTGTCTGGCGAATTGATTTTTACGCGATCTCGCCAAGCTCCACTGAACCGGAATTTTTAGGGACCGCAACGCCCGCGGGGGGTGTGGTTAAAATTTCCTGGAAAGAAGCGGCGGCCAAGGGATTCTATAAATTATTTTTTGTTTTGAAATCGATATTCGGCGGCGGTGAAATCCCCGGACAAAATATAACGGTTGAGGTTAAATAAAACCTATATGTAATAAATCCCGATTAGCCAATCGGGATTTTTATTATCTTTAAATTTTTTATGATATAATAAAAATGATGAAAAAGACTAAGAAGAAAATCCACAAATTATCTCGGCGAGAAAAATATTTTAGCGGCGTAGAATCGTTCGTGCCATTTTTTGGTATTTTTTTATTTTTAACAATCGCCCTTACCTCCGCCTCAATTTGGCTTGGGGCAACGGAGGCAAAAGTTCCGTATCGGGAATTAAAATGCAAAAGCGGGTTTATACAATACGGATTAAAGTGTTACGGCGAGCGGACGCTTTTGATTCAGGTTTCATCCGAGACGCTGGCCGTGCTTAAAAATTATTTTGCGGCCGGCGTAAAATTTTTGCCGCTGGTGAAAATCGGCGAGGATGCGGGCTTTTACGGCCGAGTGGAAGGCAGAAATATTTTCGCGCCCGAAGTTAAAAATTTCAATCCGCTTGCCAATAATCAATATCAAACGCGCGTTTGGCAGATGAACGAAGTATCGCGGCTCGCGGTTGAATTTTATTTTGTCCAATTCGCCGAAAAATACAAACTTTCAAAATTTGATAAAATGCCGGCATGGTTTCGCGAGGGACTTTACGAATGGGGCGCGCATTCCGCTTTCCGCCGCGCCGCCGGAAAAAATTTGGATGCGGAAATCGCGACGATTTCGGAATTTAAATTGGCCGGGCTCGTCAGCTATCTAAAAACTTTAAAAGACCGAGGCGAAGTCGCGAAAAAGTTTGGAGAGTTTTCGAGCTGGAATGAAGAGAAAAAGATTGACGCGAGCTTGGGGCGCGACAAATATGAAGCAGCCGCGTTTTATTTCGTTAAATATCTGGCGGATCAGTTTGGAAAAGAAAAACTGCGCGATTTCATAATCGCCGCCGGAAATACCGGCGATCTGGACGGCGCGCTTTTTTCAATTTTTTCAAAGAATCTCACTGATTTAAAAGGCGCGGTGCTTGCAAGTTTAGACAGTGAGTTTTTGCTTTACGAAACTACCGCGGAGAAAATGGCGCGCGAGCCAGAGTCGCCCTGGCACCGGAATCTTCCAATGTCTTGACTGCATAATTTTGAGATTTTTGGCGATTCCCAGGCGAATTAAATGTTAAAGATATTAAATTTTCTCGCCGAGAGTCGGCGAGTTTTTAAGACGTTTAACGCCAAATCATTGACAATAAGCCATTTTTGAGGTAGTATAACTAAAAGTTTCAACTATCTCCCCGTAGCTCAACGGATAGAGCTTCTGCCTTCTAAGCAGGCGATAGAGGTTCGACTCCTCTCGGGGAGAAATGCAGGCGACATAATAAATTTATGGCAGAAATATTTATGCCGAAAGTCGAAGACCCAAAAATAATTCCCGAAGCAGAATTACAGATTGATTACGCGCGATCTGGCGGCAAAGGTGGACAGAATGTTAATAAGCGTTCAAGCAAGGCGCAAATTAGGTGGAATATCGGCGCGTCAAAAGTTTTTTCGGGAGAAGAAAAGGATCGCATTAGGCATGAGCTTGCGAATCGCATTAATAGCAAAGACGAGGTGCTGATTGAATCTCAGGAAGAGCGGTCGCAGGAAGATAACAAGCGTATCGGCATTGGGCGATTAAATCGTTTGATCGCGTCGGCGCTGGTTGTTCCGGAAGGGCGGATTCCGACCAAGCCGACAGTCGGCAGCCGCGAGAGACGATTGGCGGAGAAAGAGCGCCGGGGAAGAATTAAGGAATCTAGAAGAAAGGTTGTTGATTGAGGAAATCGGATCTCGGGCAGTTTTAAAAAAGCGGCAGTATGGTGAGGTTGGTGAAATGGTTATCACGCGAGTTTGTGGCACTCGCATTACGGGTTCAATTCCCGTACCTCACCCCAAAAAAGTCCATTCTTCGAAAAATTAGAACGGACTTTTTTGATTCCGTTTTGAATATTTTTTGAGTCATCTTTTATCCATTGACAGTGCTTTAATTTTTTTGTTAAGATGGCGCGAGAACAGATCTTTGAAAAGGAGTTGGTAATGAAAGAGAAAACCGATCTCTTGTCTATTATTTTGTGTTCTGTGCTGGGCGACAAAAATTTTAAAGAGTGGCGCAAGATGTTGATGCGGCTGTTCAAATTGGAAAAAGAGTACGAACTCTTGATTGCGGAGGATGCGTGGGCGTCGGTACGAAACGATCGGCAAAAAATCGCGGAGATCGCCAAGCGCAAAGCGGAAAATCGCAGAGAGTATAATGAAATATATGGCAAGCTTTCGGGGCGAAAAAGATCTTCCGCGCGCAGAGCCGCAAAAGACGGCAAAGGAGGGCGGAAATGACAGGACGAGGGACCGTTTTGGTTACCGGCGCCGCCGGAACCGTCGGAAAGTATGTTGTACTGGAGTTGCTCAGCCACGGCTATCGCGTGCGCGCGACGGACGTCGGAAAACGCGGGGATTACGCTAACGGCCATTTTTCATTTTATGACGGCGATCTGACGAGCGAAGAGTTTTGCCGGCGCGTCACTCGCGGCGTTGACGCAGTTATTCATCTCGCGGCCCTGATTGATGTGGGGCTTTCGTGGGAGGCGCTCGCGCCGATCAATCTTAACGCGGTGAAGACGCTTTACGCCTGCGCTTCCGAAGCCGGCGCAAGGATTTTTGTCCATACCTCGAGCGGTTCAATTTACGCGCCGACAAACAAAGTCCGCGATGAGTCGTCGCGTCTGAAGGCAGTCGGCGAAGCAAGCCCGTACGAAATTACAAAAATTCTCTCCGAGGCGACGCTTTATCACGCGCGGCAATCCGCGAAAACGCCGATGGCAAATTTCGCGATCCTGCGGCCGTCTCTGATTTACGGTCCGCAAAACAAATATCTCGCGGCGGTTTATCTCGGAATCGCCGTAGTGCTCCATGATCTTTTGGGCAAAGACGCGCCGCGCCTTATTGGCGGCCCAAAAACCAATATGGCGCATGCCGAAGATGTGGCGCGCGCCGCGATTTTTTTGATGGAGCATCCGCAAACCTGGGGCGAGGCGTGGAATGTCGCGGACAATACGCCTTACGGTTTCGGCAGCCAAATTACCATCATGATGGACGCGTTCGGCTACAAAACAAGCCGGCTCGTTCTGCCGCTTCCCGGGCCGGGCGTCATCAGTCTTTTGAAGCCGATTTATGAGCGCCGGAAATTGCTCGGCGCGTTCAATAAAATTTTGGCGCTGGAGTGGAAAAAGATGGCGGAGCGGTGCATTATCAATCCGCCGTTTAAGCCGAAGGTTGATCGCGAGATGACAGGATTCTTCGGAAACCACACGATCTTTGATGTGAGAAAACTGTTGGGGGCGGGATTCGCACTGAAGTGGCCGGATTTTCGCGAAGGGATGAAGGACGTCGCCAGGTGGTATATTGAAAACGGCTGGGTGCCGCGCCACTAAATAACGGCGCATAAAAAAACCAGACGGTCTGCGGACCGTCTTTTAATTTGAGACTATTAAGTAATTCAACAGTCTCATCCTGACCCCGCCCCGATGAACATCGGGGCGGAGAAGGAATTGCTTAACGCCGCTTAAGTGATTTTTTATTATCGCCCGAGATGAGAGCGTTTCATAATTATTTAACGTTTTCAGTTTAGTTGAAAAACGCTCTCTTGCCCTGTTTTTCTTTGAGTGTGATATAATAATAAATAGCGATCTGAAAAAAAAGAATTACATTTATGAATATAAAAAAAATTCGAAAAGCGGTCATCCCAGCCGCCGGATTTGGCACACGGTTTTTGCCGGCAACCAAGGCAATGCCCAAAGAAATGCTTCCGATTGTTGATAAGCCGGTTATCCAATATGTGGTTGAAGAGGCGGTGGCCTCGGGCATTGAGGATATCATCATCGTCACCGGCTGGCACAAGCGGGCGGTTGAAGATCATTTTGATTATCCGTTTGAATTAGTTGAGCGCCTCCGCGAAGCGGGTAAAACCAAAGAACTGGAAGAAGTGGAGCGCATTGCCGGAATGGCTAATTTTATCTATATCCGGCAAAAAGGCACATATGGCAACGGCACGCCGATCAAGCTTGCCCGCGAGATTATCGGCAATGAGCCGTTCATCGTTCTTTTTGGCGATGACTTTATTTATTCCGATCCGCCACGCGCGAAACAGCTGATTGACACCTATAATTATTACGGCGGCAGTGTTTTGGCCTGCATCAATGCTCCGCGGCCGGAAGATAAAGACCGCTATGGATTTATCGGTGGCGATATGGTCGCGCCCGGGGTTATCCAAGTTGATAAACTCGTAGAAAAACCGGGACGAGATACCGCACCATCAAACATTGCCTCAGTTTCCGGTTACTTACTGACTCCGTCAATCTTTCCAATCTTAGAAAATTTGCGCCCAGGCAAGGGTGGCGAGATTTGGCTAGCTGATGCCATAAATATTCTAATGAAACAAGAAGCGATCTATGGCTGCATCATTAAAAATGGAAAATACTACGACACCGGCAATAAGTTGGAGTATATTAAGGCGAATCTTGACTTTGCATTAAAACGTGAAGACCTGAAAGATGGGCTCAAAGAATATCTTAAAGGATTATCTTTATAAAAGATGTTACATCGTCACATTGTTACATTGTCAAAATCAGACTAGCGCAAGCAATGTAACAATTTAACAATGTAACACTAGGCGGTTTATGCCAAAAAATATTTTCAAAGTTTCTATCATTTTTTGCACCCTCACTTCTCTTATCTTCCTCGGTCTAGGTTGTAAAGCGCCGTCAAAAGAAACGCAGGAGGCGTCAAAGCCCCTTACTTTGAATCTCTGGACAGTTTTTGATGATTACGATTATTTTACCGATATTGTAAGCTCCTATCGCAAGATACATCCCAATATCACCGTCAACATAAAAAAACTCCGCTATGATGAATATGAAAAAGAAATTTTAGAGTCGCTGGCCACGGATAAGGGCCCTGACATTATCGCGCTCCACAACACCTGGCTTGGGAAATATCAAAGCAAGCTTTTGTCTTTACCGGCTCAAAGAAAAGTGGCTCTCCAAGAAGTCCAAGGCACAGTCAAAAAAGAAGTTGTCTGGGTTCTCAAAACCATCAATTCGCTCGGGCTTCGTGGGCTTAAAAACAATTTTGTTGATCAGGTTTATTCTGATGTGGTCCTAAAAACCGAGGAAGAAAAGCCGGCTGACGCGATCTACGGCCTGCCGCTTTCGTTTGACACGCTCGTAATGTATTACAACAAAGATTTGCTGAATGCCGCCGGAATTCCCGAGCCACCGGCAACCTGGCGCGCGTTCCAAGAAGCAATGAAAAAGTTGGTGAAATTAGACAAGGACGGAAACGTCCTTCGGGCCGGCGCGGGCATCGGCACCGCAAAAAATGTTGAACGCGCCTCAGATGTCATTTCGCTCCTAATGATGCAAAATGGCGCGCAGATGGCTGATGAATACGGTTACGCTACTTTTGATGCCATCCCCAAGGCGTTGCAAGGACGCACGGTGCCGCCCGGGCTTGAGGCGCTTAATTTTTACATTGATTTCGCGAGCCCATCAAAAGAGGTCTACACTTTGAACAATAAAATGCCGCAATCTCTCGACGCCTTTATTCAAGGGAAAAGCGCGATCTTTTTTGGATATTCCTACCATCTTCCGCTCATTCGCACCCAAGCTCCGAAGCTGAATCTCGGCATTGCCAAAGTACCACAAATTGAGGGCAACCCGGAAATAAATTTTGCTAATTATTGGGTTTATTCGGTAATTAAAAAATCAACGCATCCGAACGAGGCCTGGGATTTTGTGGAATATATGAGCGATGCTAAAAATGTGGTATCATATTTAAGTAGGGCTAAGCGGCCAACCGCCCTCCGTTCTTTAATTTCCAGCCAGCTTGAAGATTTAGATTTGGGGGTATTTGCTTCGGAAACTTTAACCGCCAAAAGCTGGTATAGGGGGAAAGACGGCGTCGCCGCGGAAAACGCGATGGTGGAGATGATTGACAGCGCCGTCGCCGGCCTTTACCCGACAAAAGACATCCTCAAAACCGCCGCGCAGAAAGTTAATCAGACAATTCGTTAAATTGTTACATTGTTGAATTGTTACATTGTTAATCTCCCCCTTAGACTCGCCTTCCGAGCGAGCGCAGGACGCGAAGGCGAGAAGGGGTCAACAATGTATCAATGTAACAATGTAGCAATTCCAAAATGCTTTTAAATCACAAACTAAAAATTTTTCTTGCAATCTCTATCTTAAGTTTTTTAATTCTCCCACATATCGCTTCTGCTATTACATTTCCTTCGTTCATCCCTGAGTGCGCACTTGGCGAACTGAATACAGCCCGCAATATTTATGTACAAAAAGCAACTCCTGATCTCAATTGCGTGCAGCAGATTTTGATTAATATCGCCCGGATGATTCTGATGATTAGCGGCGTCATCGCGCTTGGGATGTTTATTTACGGGGGAATTTTATGGATGACTGCCGCCGGCAAGCCGGAAAAAGTGAAAAAGGGCACGCAAATTATGGTGGGAACTGTTATCGGCCTCCTAATTATCTTCAGCGCCAATCTAGCGATTTCCACCGTGGAAAAAGTTATCAAAGGACAATTCAAGCCGGGGGCAACCACCGAAGAAACGCCGTAATAACGGCAAACTCACACTAACTTTCAACTGTCATTCTGAGCCCCGACGTCGGTCGGGATAAACTCCGCGAAGAATCTCAAGATCAGTGAAAGAATATTACACCTATATAGCCACCAATAGAATTAATTCTGTACTTTACACGGGTATTACTAACAACATCTAC